>OGMW01001717.1_pt1 | contig 17731 bp, 22 predicted proteins | sample 1573281 | NCBI WGS metagenome assembly OGMW01 (sample SAMEA2581907, study PRJEB24529) | metagenome | biome: Human gut stool | place: China | collected 2011 | reverse complement strand
CATAAGTCAGTACACAGTTTTCTTCGGCACGGGTAATTGCTACATAAAATAAACGACGTTCTTCCTCCACCGCACGCGGATTATCTTTCGACATGGACGACGGGAACAGTTCTTCTTCCAGACCGACTACAAACACATTTCTAAATTCCAATCCTTTGGCAGAATGGACAGTCATAAGCGTGATTTTCTCGTCATCTCCATCTTTATCCGAGTCCTGATCAGTCAATAGTGAGACTTCCGAAAGAAAATCAGTCAACGATATATTAGGATTTCCTTCTTCCATACGCATCGCGCAGAAATCACTCATGCCATTTACCAATTCCTCAATATTCTCCTTACGGCTAAGGTTCTCCGGAGAATTATCCTGGCAGACATCATTAATGATACCGGATTGGCGGATAATTTCCGTACCAATTTCATAAGCATTTTTATCCACTATGCCTTCCAGAAATCCGGAAATCAAATCGCGGAAAATCTGTAATTTGGAATGTGTACCCTTATTGAAATTCAGCCCATATGTCAACGGTTCGCATAACACAGTCCAAAGACTGACACCATTCTCAGTAGCCGCAGCAATGATCTTACCCACTGTCGTATCACCAATACCGCGAGCCGGATAGTTAATAATACGTTTAAATGCTTCTTCATCATTCGGATTAACAACCAACCGGAAATAGGCTATCACATCCTTAATCTCCTTACGTTGATAAAAGGATAATCCACCGTAAATACGATATGGCATACCCCGTTTACGCATCGCTTCCTCAAAGACACGGCTCTGTGCATTGGTACGGTAAAGTATAGCAAAATCTGAATAGGAATAATGCTCCGAGCGACGAAGTTCCGCAATCTTATTGACTACAATATCCCCCTCTTCCACATCACTGTATGCCTGAAACACACCGATGGCTTCCCCTTTCTCTTTCTCCGAAAAAACCTCCTTACGTATTTGCCTCTCATTCTTCTCAATCAAACTATTCGCCGCACAAACAATAGTTTGTGTAGACCGATAATTTTGTTCCAGTTTGAAGACTTTTGTATTGGGATACACTTTAGTAAAGTATAGTATATTATCAATATCAGCTCCCCGGAAAGAGTAAATACTCTGGGCATCATCTCCTACCACACATACATGCTGATGATCTTTTGCCAACTGTAGTACAATACTATGCTGAGCATAATTAGTATCTTGATACTCATCTACCAGAATATAGCGAAACTGTTCCTGATAACGCGCTAACACTTCAGGATGATCCCTGAACAGTATAAAAGTATAAAAAAGCAAATCATCAAAATCCATTGCATCCGCCTGCCTACAACGATCCCAATAACGGTGATAAATATCGCGTATTGCAGGCATCTTAGCTGCACGGTCACCCTCATACGCTTCTTTATTGGATGCATACGCCGCAGGAGAAACCAAGTGATTCTTCGCATTGGATATACGCGTCTGCACGATCCCCGGTTTATACACTTTCTCATCCAGGCCCATTTCTTTTATAATAGAGCGCACCAGACTCTTACTGTCCGCCGTATCATAAATGGTAAACTGTGAAGTAAAACCTATATTTACGGCTTCCACATGCAAAATACGCAAAAATATGGAATGGAATGTGCCCATCCATAAATGACGTGCCCGCTGGTCTCCTACTTGCCGGGCAATACGCTCTTTCATTTCACGGGCAGCTTTATTGGTAAAAGTTAGAGCCAATATATTCCATGGCTGATAACCATTCTCTAACAAATAGGCTATTTTATAGGTCAGCACCCGCGTCTTCCCGGAACCAGCACCGGCTATAACCAGCGACGGACCCTCGTTGTAGAGCACTGCTGCGCGCTGTCCTTCATTCAGTTCTTCGATATAATTCGTATTCATGTATGCAAAATTAAGGGATTCTTTTTAGATTCATACAATGTATACGAACTAAAATAATTAAGATAGCATATTACATTTCAGAAAACAGTCCATAAGTCACTGTTTATTATGCACTTCCACAACAAGTCATTCTACATCTTCAAAAAGTTTTATAGATATGGAAGAACATTTATTGGATATCAAACGTTATATTAACAAAAACATAATTCAAGACAAATTATGAATACATTATTAACATCTTTAATGCTTATAATTATGACATACGAAATGCCTAAACTTCCATATGCAAACAATGCGTTGGAACCTGTAATCAGTCAGCAAACTATAGATTACCACTACGGTAAGCACTTACAAACATACGTAAATAACCTCAATAACCTGGTTCCGGGTACAGAGTATGAAAATAAAGATTTAGTAACCATAGTAGCCACTGCACCGGATGGAGCCATCTTCAATAATGCAGGACAAGTTCTGAACCATACTTTATACTTCCTGCAATTTTCCCCCAAACCTGCTCATAGTGAGCCAACCGGTAAATTAGCAGAAGCTATTAAACGCGATTTTGGAAACTTCGATAACTTCAAAAAAGAGTTCACAGCTGCTGCCGTAGGATTATTCGGCTCTGGCTGGGCTTGGTTATCAGTAGATAAGAACGGAAAACTTCATATAACCAAAGAAGCTAATGGCAGTAACCCTGTACGTGCAGGACTTATTCCATTGTTAGGATTCGATGTGTGGGAACACTCCTACTATCTTGATTATCAGAATCGTCGTGCCGATCATGTAAATGCTCTTTGGAGTATTATCGACTGGGATGTAGTGGGTAATCGACTGAAATAAGCAACAACAACCTTATAAACTCTTTTTTTAATGCGCACCTACGGGAATAGAAACTTCCCATAGGTGCGTTTGTGTTTCAATCTAACATATTTTAAAGAAAAACGTTACCTACTGAAAGCATTTATCATTAACTTTGCTAAACATAAACGTTTAACAAATAAAAATGAAGCTCATCATAGTCACAGCGCCCACATTCTTTGTGGAAGAGGACAAGATCATTACAGCACTCTTTGAAGAAGGGCTGGATATTTTGCATCTGCGGAAACCGGAAACTCCTGCTATGTATTCCGAGCGACTTTTGACGCTAATACCTGAAAAATATCATAGACGCATTGTTACTCACGAACATTTCTATTTAAAGGAAGAGTTTGACCTCATGGGTATTCATCTGAACACACGTAATCCTAATGAGCCACATGATTACTCAGGACATGTCAGTTGCACTTGCCATTCTGTAGAAGAAGTAAAAAGTAAAAAGCATTTTTATGATTATGTATTTATGAGTCCCGTTTATGACTGTATCACCAAAACAGGTACTCTTTCCGGTTATACTCCGGAAGAATTGCGCGCAGCTGGAAAAGAAAGAATAATAGATACTAAAGTTATGGCTTTAGGAGGAATTACTCCAGACAATATTTTGGAGATAAAAGATTTCGGATTTGGAGGTGCAGTAGTACTTGGTGATTTATGGAATAAATTTAATGTTTGTACAGATCGGGATTATTTAGGTGTCATCCGCCACTTTAAGAAACTAAAGGAAATGGCGGATTAAAAAGTTCAATTTCCATTAGAACTTCCCATATTCTTTATATTCGACCCCAGCAGGCAAAGTAAAATAGAATGTAGAGCCTTCTCCTTTTTTAGATTCTACACCAATGCCACCACCATAGTGTTCAACAATAGATTTCGTAATAGAAAGACCTAAACCTGTGCCACGAATGTTATAGTTCATCTTCACAAAACGTTCAAAGATAGCCCGGCGACTTTCTTCATCAATGCCACATCCTGTATCAGCTACATAAAAATAAAAGTTATTATTACTCAAACGGCGATATCCAATCTTCACACTACCCTGTTCTGTAAACTTCAAAGCATTTTTCACCAAATTATTAATGACCTGTGCAAAACGTACCCGGTCTATCATTAAACGACATTGAGGAAGTTTTTCTACAAACTCAATCTGAATACCCGACGGACGGGGATGTGCATTTTCTGCAGCACACATTTCCTGAATCAAAGCATTCACATCCACATCTCCATCTTTATATTCCATTGTATTGGCCTCAATCTTTGAGAAGTCCAATAAATCATTAATCATCTGAACAAGAAAATCTTTATTGTCATTGATTTCTTTCAGAAAAATCATTCGTTCTTCTCTACTCAGATTATCAGTCTCAGCAAGTACATTTGTAAATCCGACAATCGCATTAAGTGGGGTACGTATCTCATGGGTCATATTGGCGATAAAGGCATTCTTCAGCTGATTACTTTCTTCCGCCACTTCATTTAATTGTTGCAAAGTCTTCAACCTCTTGGTCTTGTTGATAGACACAACAATCATAATGACCAGAAGTAATAAAATAATTACTCCAAAGCAAAGCAAGAGTATTTCATTTCTTTGATAAAAATCTGATGCCCATAAAATATAAAATGTAGCAAAATCCGGCTTCATAAAGTTGGTTATTAAAAGATAAAAGTGATCCAAATTCTATATGTGGGCACAAATATACTAAAGAAAAAACAAATAACTGATCAATAGATACATGTTTTTTCTAAAAAAGATAGGCTGTAAGCCTCTTTGAAAAAGGTTTACAGCCTATAAATATAAGATTTATGAAGTCTTTTATTTCATATCTTCAATGGCTGCCTGCGCCGCTGCCATGAGTGTCTGATAATCAATAACAAGCTATATTCCTCTAATCAATTTCCAAACTTTCAAGTATCAATATTCCTCACTTTTTAGTAATTTAAAGGCTCCCTGAGCCATTCTGAGCAGTATTCGTTATTCCATTATATCGTTCCAAATAAACATTTTCATTACTCCACCAGCTCCTTTAAATGTTCCTTCTCTCCCCATTTTAAGCTAATCCGCCCCTCTTTAGAAGAAACAACCCCTAAATAAGGAACTATACGAGGAGAATTTATAATCTTAGTCGTATCATCCATTAATGTAATCTTTCGTTCCACAAGATTATTAATTGAATGCTTTTCAACCATATCATAATTCAGATTTGAACGGCCAAGGCTCATTACGAAATAACTTTCATTAGAACCTGTAACGTAATTAACAAGCGTCATACGATTTTTCCGGAACACAACCGCACTAAATTTTATAAGTCCCAGCCCCTCATGGATAGAACAATTTGTCTTTAGATGTTTATCTTCCACCAATGTCTTCATATAATTTGTTGCATTACGACGGAAACGGTACGTGTGCTCGCGTTCTTTCTTTTCCTCAAAAGATATAAAAGAAGCACTTACAACAGCATTAATAAAGCTAGATAAATCATAGACCAAATTAGGAACTAACTTGGGATTAGATATCTTCTTATAATAGTAAATATAGCTCTTTGCTTCTATATACTGAATCTCATAATCATCCATATAATATAGAAATAGCTTCTGATAATATGGGTCCTCAATTCCTGTTTTGCACTCATATACACCACTATCTATCCAGCCTCCATCAGTGACAATAAAATCCTCACCTCGACGTGTCAAAAAGACAGATACGAATATATTATTAGTAGTAGCTACCGGTGTAATTATTTCCACAGTATTCCCATGCATCTTTATTTTCCATAAAGAATTATAGGAAGCTATAATATCATTTATTATACTATTCATATCGTCTAAAAGTTTATTCCTTCCAACGGATCTGTATTATCAAACTCAAACGGAAGCACACCATCATAGAACACTCTTACTTCAGGTACACCATGATTGTCATTAGCACATACATTTCCTTCTTGGCAAAAATACGGAAAACCAAATTCAATATCAAACAAATGCTCAGCTTGTTTTGGGTCGTTAAGCAAATCTGTTTTATAGGCTAGAAAATACCCATTTGAATCATATTTATGAAAATGAGGAGTCGTAACACTTTGTTCTGCCAATGGAATATGAGGAGCATCATTCTTATGAGTGCCTCCTCCCGTATCATAACGCAAAACAACAGCCGCTTTAAATGCATCAGATAGTATTTGAAGAGAGCAGTCCTTATTGTCCCTATTCCTGACTTCACATGTAACAAAGGTATTTCCCCAAGGCTCGGTAGAAAACAATACCTCCTTTGCATAAAGTGATGCCTCATGATTTCCCTTGGTTTTAGAAACGACCACCGGAGTACAAATTCTTTTTTCCGCTTGCAAGAAACTGTTATATTTATCAATCATTCCTAAAAGCTCTCGGTCTTGCTTTATCTTCATAATTTTATTTGATCATTAGTTTGTTATACCTTTTACTCTAATCCCTTCCCTGTTCCTTTCTCATATCCTCCAAAGTCTTTTCATTTGCATATTTAAGTAGTTTATGATAATTAGGTGTAGAAACATCTAAATCAGGAAAAGAAATACACTTCTTCTTCCTTCCATCATTAATAGTCAACTGTCTATTATAATAAAAGCCTTTAGAACTATATTCTATTTCATAAACTTTTAAGTTCTGCCTATCCATATTATACCCCCCAGTATCTTCATTATACAAGATACTGGGGACAACTAATATGCACTTATTCAAAGTTACATACTCTCCAGATTCAGGATTAATCAAATTTGCATAAAAAGGAAAACACCCACTACTATCTATGTAACTGACAAAATCATCAAGGTTATTAACATCAACGACACCAATGGAAATATTTGAATGGTATGACTTTGCTATATCTTTATATGAATAAAACAAATCAATAGTAAAACAATCTCTAACAACTGTTTCCCCCCATTCTTCTTTTTTACTTTTATCAAACCATTGTGTATCTATTGTAAACTCTTCATATGTCTCAAATAGAGTCTGTGAATTAAAATTAGATATAATATATCTTATGACAGCAGCATCTCCTTTAAGAAAAGTATACCTTTCAGCCCCTAAAACTTCTAATTTTTCCCTAAAACGTATTTTTTTATACTCTGTCTTAGGAGCTTTCTTCAATATTGTATTTATCCCATCTAATACAGGCGCATTCATTATTGGCTCTAATTGAGTTGACAAATCACTAAAAAAATTTTCCACATTATTAGACAGATTATTTTGATAAGTTATAGGAAGTATGCCTACTAAATTAGAACTTTTTACTTCAGATGTAGGATAAAGATATATTAAAGCAAGATAAGCATTATCTTTTATTTCAAAATCACCTATATAAACTTTTATACTCTTTTTATCTTTGAGTAAAGTATAACCAAAAGGAATAGCAGCAACAAGCACCGTTGCAACAATACTAATAACGGTCAGCGTATTATTACGACGCAATGCCCTAATTATACGATTTACTAATCCTTTAAAACCTTTTTCAGGCTTTTTTCTTGCGCGTCTTTTAGACGCTCTAGTAGTTTTCTTTTGCCTCATAGTATTATACAATTGATTAAATTTTAACATCTTGATATTTCCCGAAATTTGTTTTATATATTAGGCACAGAAACATCTAAATCAGGAAAAATTCAATTCCTTGTATCCAAAAGCATAAAATAAAAGTTTTTCCATAACATAAAATCATTCTATATTATTTTAGCGTCCTTCATACGCTTATAATTAATATATAAAATAGGAAAACCAAGTAGATAAAATAAGGCCATCCACATCCATGTTTTACATGTGGTAATTGCAATATATGCACGCTCTTCAAATAATATATTAAATACACACATAAGTAGAGCAATACAAATGGGAATAAAATAAGAATATAGATTTGCTCCTGAAGCAGCCGCAATAAACACAGAATACATCATAAATAATGAGATAATAAAAGGAGAATTTACACCATCTGAATCTACTATGAAGATATTTCCGATATATATAGCCCCTATAAAAACAGCAATATTCCAGAGTAACAGGAATATATTACAATTTGTAATTCGCAACCACAATGTTTGATTTCTAAGTGCCAACTCACCCACTTTCTTTATTTTTTCTACATTTCGTCTATCTTTTATAGTAGTTTTATTATCTGTATATCTGCATTTCCATGCATTCTGAAATATTTCCCCAAATACTTTTTCGCTACATCCATATTTTTTTAGGGATGGATAAACTTTTTCCTTATATTTATTATAAATCACCTCCTTTTTATAATCCCCTGCCTTTATTATTTGAACTAACATTAAAACAAGATACCCATCGATACAATATCTATATGCATCTTCCCAGGATTCAATAATCCCTCTTCTTTTCCCAGTCACATCAGTCCAAATTCCCCCCTTACATAAAATAGATAAACAGAAATCATTTAATGAAGAAAGAATTTCTTTTTCCATTAAAACTAATAAATCTTCATCATTATTAATATTATAATAAATATCCATAATAATCAACGTATCTTTCTTCCTGTTTTAATATCAATTATGACGCACTCCTACTTCCCTTTCTTTCTCCGAGACCAACCTGTTCCCGGAGTACACGATTTTCACCTTTAAGCATATTGATTTCAGCTTTCAGTTCTTCAATCAGTAAAGAATTAGAAGATTCAACTCTCTCCATTTCCCCTATGCCTGTCAGAAGCCAACCAATATCAAGGCATGGATAATTTATTGCAATGCTTTTCAGTTTATCAGGTTGAATAGATTCCCTCATCCCTGAAATAAACCCAGAAGATACTCCTATAGACCTACAAAAATCAACAGCCTTAATATTATAACTCCTTAAAAATAGTTTAAGCCTCTCTTTTACTGAATCTTCCATAATTAAAACAATTTAGAATCATTCTATATTAATAGCATTGCAATATTTTATCGCTATTTTTCTTGTTTTAGTTATTGCATTGCTTTATTTTTGCATCCGTAATCAACAACCAACCGATTGAGCAATCCTCAACGGAATAGTTAATTCGCAAATTTAATAAACCTTTTTTAATATGGCATATTTTAGACACAGAATTTTGTACGAAAAAGGCGTGATACCCCAATTGGCTAAACGCTTCAATGTATCAGAGAACACAGTGCGTTATGCACTCCGCTTTGCAACCGAAGGGGAACAACCCGACTTAATACGTAAGGTAGCTCTTGAAGAATATGGATGTGCATTGTCACAGAAACCATTAACTATTAAGAGGTAACACGTACATTCTCTCCATATAATAAAAACATAAAAATCATGGATCTGAATAAAATCTCCCGAGCCCTCTGCATAATCCTTACAGTTATAGGGGCATTTGCAATGTTAGGAATTGCAGGTCGGCAGGACTACAATCAAGAAGTCCTCTATACAATGCCGCAAGAAGCTTATGAGCAAATCGTGCTTACACTTGGTGATGATGCTACGGACACAGACATCGTTCGTACATATATGAATAATAAGCAATACTACGACAACCTTAGCTATTGAGTATATGGAAATTCAATTTATTGATAAATCTGTGACATTTGATACGTTCGTTACAAGCGTAGCAGCCAAACTTGCATCCTTCATAAAAGAGGATACGAACGATAAACCCTATATCTCACAGAACGAGGCCTTCCGGATATTCGGGAAAGGTAATGTACTTCGTTGGTATAAACAAGGAAAAATCCAGCCGTGCAAAAGGCCTGGGAAAATAGAATATCCTACAGCCAGACTTAGGGAACTCTCCCGAACGGTTCAAGATTACTTTGATAAATAGGTCGAGTTTCCCGGCCACTTCTTCTTTAGCTCAGTGGTAGAGCAGCGCGTTTCATTTTGTTGTTTGTCTCATGTTTATAAGGTTGATTGTTAGTTTTCGCGCAGGTCACCGGTTCAAGTCCGGTAAGAAGAACAATATAAAATGATATAGGCAGTGTGATTTGCAAGGTTTCAGTCGTGCCCACCTAAAAAACTGATATACATAGCAGATGCTGAGTTGAAGGCGATAAAAGAGTAGCCTAAACGCTTTATGTAGAAGTCTCAAAACGCTTCTATCATAATGAACTTGTAGAGGTATATCAGAGTAGTAAGTATGACTTTTAAATCATCATTCAGTTGGTGTTCTACATATATAATATAAAAAAGAATTATCCCGTGTTCTTCGGAGCACGGGAATATGGAAAGCTGGCAGAGTGGTTTATCGCACCTGTTTGCTAAGCAGGTTAACCAAAAGGTTACAGGGGTTCGAATCCCTTGCTTTCCGCAAGCCTTTAGGATGGATGAAGCAGAAGTAGTGATTAAAAAGGCCATATAGTTACGGGCTGCCCGGTATTGATTCCGGCTGACACGACGGAAAGACGCCGAAAAGCTATATGGGTGTCACTATGAAGTAGCTGAAGTTGTGTGTGTGGCTCCGGGGAACTGCCCCGGAGCTTTTGTAGACATTTGAACATGAATTATATAGTATTTGGTTTCAAACGCCTTTGTTAACCCATGCGTTTGTTTATAGTGTTCTTGCTGTCTGTGAAGATAGAAGACAGATTTGTTTTTAGAAATTCATGATATTAATTTTTAGATTAATAACCCCGTTCTTGGTATGTGAATATCGAGGCGGTTTTAAAAAAGTATTCCCTAACCAAATATATACCCCCTCCCTGCCCCGTCTATGATTCGGGTTCATAAGTGTTGCAACTTGGCGGGGAGCAATAATCCGTGAGGACGAGTTAGTTGGTATGAAAGGTAGAAACTCTTTGTTAACCTAATCATTATGAGTACCAAATTGCACCGGTCTTGTTCGTGAGAATAGGAACCGGTTTTATCTGAATAATTGCCATCTATATATAATCAGGAAGCCGTATATCCTACTAAGCGTAGCCGTCCCGTAAGGAACATCGGGAGCCCGAAGAAGTTCGGGCTTTCTTAATGATCTTATAACTATTCCTAAATATAACAATCATGAATTTACTAATTAAAGAAACTGTCTTACAGCGCATCATGCGTAAGACTGGACGAAAGCCGTGTCAGTGCAAATGTTCACAGTGTAAAGAGCAATGCCACACACCTTGTCTTGGAACACCCGAAGACATTGAAAAAATCATTGATGCCGGATACGGTGACAAGTTAGAAATCACCTATTGGGCTGTGGGTATCATTATGGGAGTTACCAAAAACGTCATTCCCATGCTACAAGCAAAAGCCGGCAATGAATACTGTGTATTTTTTAACGATGGACTATGCCAACTCCATGACAAAGGCCTTAAACCTACCGAAGGTAAACTCTCCCATCATTCTACCCGAATAGATAATTTCAAAGCTTCAAAGAGTATAGCTTGGAATGTTGCCAAGGAATGGATCAACGAAGAGAATGGTGAAGCAATCGAACGAATATTAACTAAATACTTATCATTATGAAAACAATTGAAATGAAAGCATTAAGGGTTAAAACGATTTTTGAGTCCGTTGGAGAGAAAGTCGAATCCGGTAAAATAACAATAAGAGAAGCTGCTATCATACTACACAAAGCCGGATGGACTAATTATATAGATATTGACATAACTAAGAAATTGCTTGGTTTAAATTAAATCAATATAAATAGAAAAATAGAGTGATTATGAAAAAGTACAGACTAAAAAAAGAGGCAGTTCCATTTTTTGCCGATAAGTTGTCTACCAAAATATTAGATTGGGATATTTGGCAACAATATCAAGTTGACGATAAAGCACTTGAAGAAGTCGAAGAAGCTTATATTGATTATGGGCAGAAGACCAGTGATACAAGTGCTACTTTATCAGGTTGGGAAAATGGAGAAGGTTCAGAACTCCGATTTACTATCAAATTCCCTTCAATGAAATATTATGAGCATGATAAGTTCACCAAAGGTAAAATGGTACGTAACTTGATGAATAGACTTCAAGGAGAAGCAAATAGTTTCTTAATGGATTTCTACAATGAAGAGAAAGAAGAATAATTTCTAACACCACAGGAATGAAATTAACAGAAATTCCAATAGGCACAACCGTTACTGTATGTCATCGTTACCTCGTGTCAGAATCCGGGTATTGGTCTTGGGAGTATGAAATTATAACTGGAGTAATACAGAAACGCAATTCATACTCCATACTTATCCAATCAGGCACGAGGTTAGTCTTCTGCGATGAAAACAAAGATGAATTAGTTAACTAAAAAAACAGATAATTATGGAACTTGATAATTATGAAAGTCTTCCAGTGGAAGCACAAAAACTCCAGATGGTGCAAGTGGATGCAATAGAGAGAGCAAACATAGACTCGCAAGTGTCGACTGCCAAGCAATATCCACGAGATATAAGGCGAAGCATTGATAATTCAATAGTTATTGCTACAATGAACCAAGAAACAGCTCAAGCTTGTGGCTATGCCCTTCCTCGTGGAGGAAAAATAATCACTGGTCCATCTGTCCATCTCGCTAAAATAATAGTATCTAATTGGGGAAATATTAGAACCGAAGCCAAGGTTATTCAAGTAACTGATAAGCAAGTTGTCAGTCGTGGTACATGTTGGGACTTAGAGACAAATGTAGCATCAGCTTTCGAAGTTCGGAGAAGCATTATAGACAGCAAAGGCAAACGGTTTTCTGAGGACATGATTACTGTTACAGGTAATGCAGCGAACTCTATTGCATATCGAAATTCAGTTTTTGCCGTCATACCACAAGCAATTACCAACAGAGTGTATGAAGCTGCTCAAAGACTGATAACCGGAGACTTATCGGATGCAGATAAATTACTAAAAAAGAGAATATTAATTATCAATAGTTTTAAAAACGATTTTAAAATAACTGAAGAAGAAGTTGTCAAACTATGCGGAAAACAAACAGTTAATCAGATTAATTCAGGTGAGATATCCACTCTGATAGGAATACTTCAATCATTAAAAGATGGTGATACTTCTGTCGACAATCTAATGAAACCTATTCGAGGAATTAAAGAGGATATATCCAACAAAAAGAACGAAATGAAGCAAAAGACACCCACTAAGTTATTATAGCAATGAATAAGTATTCAGCGTTTACCCAAGAACAAATAGAGGAACTTTTTTCTAACTTTCTGATTGATTCTTGGAGCTACAGCAAAGTTACAACTTTTGCCCGAAACGAAAAAGAATTCGAAAAGACGGAAATTTATCACGAACATTCAAAACGTTCTGCGAGTTCGATAGCAGGAAATGCATATCATACAGCACTGGAACTATTCTTCAAGAACCTTTGTACGGGGCTTAATACCTCTATTGTAGACATGGAAGAAATAGCCTTTGCTTACATAGAAGAGGTTCCGGCCAATTCATGGAAACTCTTAAGTACAACTCCAACCATCGAAAAATGTAAGATCAAAGCCACAAAAGCTGTAACAAATTTGATACGAAACTTCTTTGAAGAGCAATCTCTATATACTTCTGATATAGAGGAAATCTTAGGTGTAGAATTGCGGTGTGATGAATGGCTAATCATTAATGGAGTGGACATCCCACTCCCATGCCATGCCAACATTGACCTTGTTGTTAAACTGAAAGACGGAAAAGTAGTCATCATCGATCATAAAAGCAAGTCAAAGTACACAAATGATGATGAACTGGTTTTTGTCTGCGGAAAACAAGCGATCACTTACATTAAATGCTATGAATCTCAAACAGGGAAACATATAGATGAAGTATGGTTCGTGGAAAATAAAGAATCGAAAAATCAAGATAATTCACCACAGTTAAAGAAATTCAAGATTGTCTTAACTGATGATACAAGAAGACTTTATGAATCAATATTGTACGAACCATTAAAAAGAATGATTGAAGCGGTTTCTGATCCAGATTATGTCTATATGATTAATGATAATGATAACTTCATTAATAAAGCCGAATTATATAACTTCTGGGCTAAAACAATGATAGCCGAAGTAGATGATTTCGATATACCGGAAAACAAAAGAGAATTGATTACCAGAAGACAGAGAAAAATTAGAGATGCTTCACTCGCTTCTATTAATCCTAAAACAATCACTTCTTTCAGAGAAAAAGCAGCCACTTTTATTACTTATGATTTATCTGATAAAAATATGACAAATTCAGAGAAAATAGAACATGTATTACGTTCATTCGGTTTATCCGTGCGAGTAGCGCACGAAATCAGCGGATATTCTTCTAATACTTATTTACTTGAGATATCAGCCGGAGTTAAAATAGCTAATGTAATGAAGTACGGGCTTGATATGGCCAATGCTTTAAATGTATCATCAGTCCGAATAGGTAAAGAGTTGATGGTGTATGAAGATAAATCATACTTATTTATTGAAACCCCCAAGAAACGAACAGAAACCCTATTCTGGGACCCAAAACATTTGAATGGTGAGAAAATACCTATTGGCATTGATAACTTTGGTCGAACGATATACTGGGATCTTAATAATCATTCAACTCCGCATATGTTGATTTGCGGTGCAACTGGTTCAGGTAAATCAGTATCAATCATATCCACTATCGAGTATGCAAAATTATCCGGAATTAGAGACATCACTATTTTCGACCCGAAGTATGAGTTCTGCTCATATGCAGAAAATGGTATCCACGTATATAACGAGATAGAAGAAATTGAAGAACAGATGCAATTACTCGTTAAGGAGATGCAAAAAAGAGCTAAAAGCAGAGAGGCATGTTCCAAGAAACTAATCATTTTCGATGAATTTGCGGATGCAGTTTCCGCCTCCCGTTCAGGAGCAACACTTAAAATAAAAGTAGGCAATCAAATTATCATGCAAAAGTCACTTGAAGAAAACCTCAAAATTCTTCTTCAAAAAGGCCGGTCATTAGGTTTTCGGATAGTAGCTGCCACGCAAAGAGCATCAGTAAATGTAATCACTGGTGATGCAAAAGTAAACTTTCCGGTACAAATATGCTTCCGAGTTCCCAAAGAAATTGACTCAAAAGTCGTAATTGATGAAGCCGGAGCTGAAACACTCTCAGGAATGGGCGACGGATTAATGAAGTCACCTGAATATATGAATGTTGTAAGGTTCCAAGGATTCTATAAAAAATAGTATCATGGAAATATCCAAGACTGACGTACAAAACCTTATCCGTATCCTCAATAAAAGTGCTAAATTAATTGATCAGTACTGCAGGAAACCTTGTGAGCTTGACAAAGCGCGTCAACTTCGGCGGATAAGCAAGAAATTAATCAAGAAAATTAGCACTAATATATGTTAAAAGGAATGAAAGTACTTAGTTTATTTGATGGCATGAGTTGTGGACAGATTGCACTGAATCAGCTTGGGATTATCCCGGAAGTGTACTACGCTTCGGAGATAGACAAGCACGCCATCAAGCAGACGCAACTAAACTTTCCTGATACTGTTCAACTGGGCGATGTAACCAAATGGAAAGAATGGGATATTGACTGGAAATTAATTGACTTGGTTTTAGCCGGTTCTCCATGTCAGGGATTTAGTTTTGCCGGGAAGCAGTTAGCATTTGACGATCCCCGCAGTAAGTTGTTCTTTGTGTTTATTGATATTCTGAATCATATCCGTTCACTTAATCCGGATGTGTTGTTTCTGCTTGAAAATGTAAACATGAAGAAGTCCCACATGAGGATAATATCTGAATATTGCGAAGTGTTCCCGGTAAACATCAATTCCAATCTTGTAAGTGCCCAGAATCGCGATCGTTGGTACTGGACCAACATTCGAACAAAGCAGGTAGGATTGTTTGGTGAGGTTTACGTAGACATTCCTCAACCAGAAGATAAAGGGATATTTCTACGTGACATTCTTGAGAGTGAAGTTGATGAGAAGTATTATGTGTCTCAGGCGGTTCTTGACCGAATGAATAGGGAAAATTACTCAATCCCTTCTGTAAATCCAGATAAGGGGGGATCATTAAATACAAAGAATAATTCAGGCAGCATGTCTTTAGATTCAGGTACTGCCTTTATTTCAGTTGATGGTGAAGCTCCGACACAAAGAGCTGGTCACGGAGGAGACATGAAAAGACATAATTATCAATTCATAAAGCTTGATATAGAGGGTAAAGTAAGTCCGAATCAGAACAAATCTTCTTGCTTTACGGCAGGTGCTCATTCCGGTGGTTATCATTCAGATATGGATTTGATTTGTGTTGCTATGCGTGGACGTAATCCTGATAATCCAAGTGATAGAAGAGTCGGGTCTCCTACAGAACAACGTTTAGAACCTAACACTTCTGGAAAAACAAACTGTTTGACAAGCGTTCAAAAGGACAATCTTATACTACAACGTAGTCGTGGAAATAACAAAGGAGGCATATTTCAAGGCAAAACACCGACTCTATCAACTAGCGCATGGGAGCATAATAACCTATTATGTAAAAAGGAGGTGATTCAGTTAAACTCATCCACAGATAGCGGAGGGGCACAATCGCACCAACAGGATAGGATTTATGATATAAACGGCATATCCCCGGCTTTATGTGTCGGTCATGGTGGAACGTCTCCTAATGTAATTGCTGGCAGAATCCGTCGCTTAACTCCCGTTGAATGCTCCCGACTGCAAACCGTTCCCTCCTGGTACCGATGGCAATGTTCAGATACGCAGATTTACAAAATGCTTGGTAACGGATGGACAGTAGATGTGATAGTACACATATTGTCTTTTATGAAAGAGAAACTTAATATTAACGTAACCTGAAAAGGTGTATAACAAGAAAATAATGAACTTTTGCTCCCGACATTGATGACGGGAGCAAACTAAAAACAATAAAGAACTGATGGAAACGAAGACATTGCAACAGGCTAAGGATTATGTAGCCCAATTAAACGGTTATTCGAATTGGGAAAGGATTTCTTATACTGAGATAGCAGATTTTGAACGCGCATCTTTAATTGACGATGTGGCAAAGCACTACGCCAGTGAAGTGGCTAAGGTTACTAAAAAAGAAACGAAGGAGAAATGTGAGAAAGCGTTTCGCTGTGTTATGACTGCCGCATTATTGGGTAGTGCTATTGGTAATCCGATAGACATCGAAACTGAATTGAAAAATCAAATGGATAATATATAACTCTTAATTATAAAGAAATGAGTAAAAAAGAAAATTTAGTAAAATGGAAAACGGTTGAGACGATTACTCCCGGTTATCCCGATGGTGTTATTTTGATAAAAGAAGACACCCCTATTGAGTTCCCGTTGGCTATGGTGGCTTTTCCACTTGGTGGGCACGCGAATGGAACGAAAAAGCAACGAGAAAGAGCTAAACTAATAGCTGCTGCTCCTGAATTGCTGAAAGCGTTACAAGAGATGTTAGAGCGATTTGATTATAGCGAGCAATCTACTTATTCTTTTGCTGCTAAAGAGATTGATGCTGCAAAAGAAGCAATTAAGAAAGCGACCGAATAACCTTCAAACTAATAAAAAAAGGAGGATTAATTATGATGCATACATGGTTTGAGTGCAAGATCCGTTTTGAGAAGACAATGGAGAACGGCATGAACAAGAAGGTTACAGAGCCTTATCTTGTTGATGCACTTAGTTTCACCGAGGCCGAGGCCCGTATTATTGAAGAAATGAACCCGTATATCAACGGTGAATTTACCGTCTCGGGCGTCAAACGCGCCGGTTACAGCGAACTGTTCCCATCTGAGGAAGATGCGGCCGACCGCTGGTTCAAGTGTAAGCTGTTCTTTATCACGTTGGACGAAAAAAGCGGAGCGGAGAAAAAGACCCCCACTACCGTACTGGTACAGGCTTCCGACCTTCGCGATGCCGTAAAGAAGCTGGACGAGGGGATGAAGGGCACGCTGGCGGACTATGTCATCGGCTCGGTGTCCGAGACCGCCATTATGGATGTCTATCCCTACACTGCTGATGTGAAACCTGAATTTCCCGGTGATGATAAGAAGGAAGTTTGACCATCCCCATGTAGTCCTGTGCCGCACATGCTGCGGCCGGGGCTTTCTTGAGAACCTGGACGAGCTGGCGGACACCGTACA
>OGMW01001715.1_pt1 | contig 17758 bp, 15 predicted proteins | sample 1573281 | NCBI WGS metagenome assembly OGMW01 (sample SAMEA2581907, study PRJEB24529) | metagenome | biome: Human gut stool | place: China | collected 2011 | reverse complement strand
TGGACTCCTTGGGCGAGGAAACGCTCATAACCGAGGCGAGTCATGAGTTCGGCCCAGGCGTCGGCGATCCGGCGAAGATCCCAACCAGGAGTGCTGGGCTTCCCCGAGAACCCGAACCCGGGGAGAGAAGGCAGAACCACGTGGAATGCGGGTTCATCGTCCGGCGGGTTGACCAGACCATCGACCACATCCAGGGCTTCGACGACCGAGCCGGGCCACCCATGGGTGATCAGCAGAGGGCGCGCATCGGCGCGTGAAGACCGGACGTGCAGGAAATGGATGTCCAGGCCATCAATCTCAGTGGTCCACTGGCCGAGGCCATTCAGCTCGGCTTCCAGACGACGCCAGTCATGATCGTGCAACCAGTACTGGCACAGTTCGTGGACATACGTCAGCGGGATGCCCTGTGCCCACTCATCGTGGCTGCCGAGCACCGTCTCGTGCTCCGGAAAACGCGAGGCACGCAGACGCGAGTGAAGATCGTCGATCGCCTCGGTAGGAACGTTCAGGGCAAACGGCACGATACCCGCGTGATCGGTGGCGCGCTGGTCTGCAGTCATTGTCTGTCTCCTGTGCTCTGTTCTGAATGTCTTGTCAATGCGTGGTCATCAGCGATGACCTGTTCCATCACCTCGGTCGGCTTCGGTGACGGGCGCCCCTCGGCCTCGGCATATGCGCAAGCGAGATTCGCGTACACACGAGAGGCGTGTGCCCAGTTCCGATAAGGGCCAAGATCGATGTCCTGATAGGCCGCTTCCAGCGTCTCGGAGAGGGCCGCGCTCCGCAGCATCTCCACGCTGCCGGGGTCGGCAGGGGTGAAGTCCGGCGGGATGTCCAGCGCCTGAAAGTGCTTGTGGAGCAGGTCGAGGCAGAAGGCGTCGATGGTGCAGATGGGGGCTCTCTGCAGCAGCATCCGCTGGCGGCGGAGAGCCGTGTTGCCCGGCTCTGCCTGACTGCGGCGGAGCAGCGCCTGCCCGATGCGGGCGCGGAGCTCTGCGGCGGCGGCGTTGGTGAAGGTGACGATGAGGAGCCGGTCGGCGTCCACGGGATGTTCCGGGTCGGTGATGAGCCGGACAGCCCGCTCCGTCAGGACGGCGGTCTTGCCGCTGCCGGCGGCGGCGCTCACCAGCAGCGCACCGCCCCGGTCGTCGATGGCGGCACGCTGGGCCGGGGTCCATTTTGTCTCGCTCACTGGTCTTCCTCCTTCTTTTTATCTGAATTTTCTGGCGGTTCAAAAGGCTTTGCAGGGGCGTCCAGCACCCGCTCTCCGATGCCGTCCTCATGGCAGCAGATGAAGCCGTAGTCGCACCACCGGCAGGGGCTGCGGCCCGTGACCAGCGGCTCGGCGATGCAGCCGCCGTAGAGCTGTTCGCCCATCCGGGTCACAAGGTCGTCCAGATGGAGCTGGATGCGGGAGAGCTTGGCCTTGTCGGCGCGTTTCTCTTTCTGGTAGGGGCTGGGTACACCGCCCCGGAAGCTGAAGGGCAGATACCGCCCCGTCTCCTCGGCGTCCATGGCGTCGAAGACCTTCTGCTCGTCCCGGACGAGGCCGTCCAGCTTGTATTCCATGCTCCGGGCGGCCTTGCCCCGGGTGGTCGTCTCGGGGGCCGGGTCGGCCAGCAGGTACAGCACACCCGCAGGCTCTGCCCCGGTGAATCGTCCACCGGCGTCCCGGGTCAGGCTGAACAGGTAGAGCAGCATCTGACAGTCGAGGCCGCAGTAGACTTCCCGCAGGTCGAGCTTTTTCGTGCCGGTCTTATAGTCCACCACCCGCACCCAGCGGGTGCCGTCGTCCTCGATCCACTCGTCGGCGCGGTCCACGGTGCCGATGAGCTGCACCGTCCGGCCATCCGAGAGGCGGTAGGTCTGGCCCCGCACGGCGTCCTCGCCGGGGCCGATCTTCAGCTCACAGGCCACCGGTTTGAAGCTGGACTGGCGCTGCTCGTCCCGCAGGTAGCAAAGCAGGCCCGTCATGCTCTTTTTGAGGCGGGAGAGCAGATAGGCGAAGCGGGCCGTGTCCTCGGGGAGGTAGCGCTTTGCATACTCATCTACGAGAAGCCCGGCCAGCGCCGCCATGGCCTCGTCGTCGAGGTCGAGGAAGGGCTGTAAGCCAGCGCAGGGGTTGTCAGGGCCGGGGTGAGGGTCAAGGGCCATCTGGAGCACCCAGTGCATGAGGGTGCCGCTCTGGTCGGCGGAGAGCTCCGCCCGCTTCCGGGGGCGCAGACCCAGCACATACTGCAGGAAATAGCCGTACCGGCAGGTGTAGTATTTTTCGAGCTGACTGGGCGAGATGCGGAGCCGCCGGCCCAGCAGCGTTTCCAGCGCTTCGAGGTCACTGACCTGACGGGGGCTGCGGCCCGCCATCCGGCGCAGGAGGGTGAGGCCCTCGGGTTCCGCCCCGCCGGGGGCATGAAGAGCCTCGGTAAGGCTGGCGCGCTCGATCTCCGTCAGGGGCCAGCCGCCGCCCAGCACGTCGAGGCCGTCGGCGGCAGTGGCGGCAAGGTCGGTCAGATCGAGTTCCGGCGCACCCGGTCTCAGCACCTCCACGATGGGCTCGAGGGCGGCGCAGAGGGTCTGGCCCTGCCCCTTCGGCCAGCTGAGCCAGAGCCCCTTTGCCGGGGCGGTGAGGGCCTTATAAAAGCAGACCTGCTCCCGCACCACCCGGTTCTCGAAGCAGTCCGGAAGCTCGATCTCCTGCGCCATCAGGGCGTCGCGGTCGGCGTGGGTCAGCAGGCCCGTCTCGCCGGGCGCGGCGGGAAATTCGCCCTCGGAGAGGCCCAGCACAAAGACATAGTCCGGTGCGTCAAGGCGCATCTTGCCTGCGCTGGCCAGCACCACGGCATCCAGCGTCTGGGGGATGTGGCCGAGGTCCGACGAGCGCAGCAGCAGCCCGAACAGCTCTTCGTACTCGGGGATGGTGACGCTCTGGCCGCCCAGCAAGCCTGCCATCTCGTCCAGCAGGCCCATGACCACGTTCCACTCCCGGGCGGCTTCCTCGGCGGCGGGGATGCCCCGCTCGGCCCGGATGGCCTCCACCTGCGCGGCCTGAGCGTCCTCCGCGCCCAGCTCCTTCAGACAGAAGTAGAGGGCTCGGCTCATCTGCTCGGCGTTGGCAGAGCGGAGCTTCGCGCGCAGACCGTCGGCGGCGGTGATGAGAAGGGCGCGGGCCTTTTCGGCCCGGGCGAGGTTTTCTTTGTCCTCGTCGGTGGGCTCCACATCGCCGAAGCCCCGGGGGTTCTTCTCGAAAGGCGCGCGCCACGCCGCCGCATTCGGCGACCAGGTGTAGGCGTAGTTCTCGAGGGCGCAGACCTCTTCCTCGGTGAGGGCGCAGAGGCCGGTCTTGGCCAGGGTGGTGAGCTGTTCTGTCAGCTCTGCACCCCGGGCAATGGCCAGCAGACACCGCACCGCCGTGGCCGGGGCGCTGAACTCGGGCGTCGTCGGCTCGTCGCAGTAGAGGGGGATGTCCGCCATCCGGAACTCGTACTTCACGGCGGCGCGGTATTTCGAGATGTCGCGGCAGACCACCGCCACCTTCCCGCAGCGGACGCCCTGCCGCATGAGGCGGCGGATGGCGGCAGCGGCGGCGCGGGCTTCTTCCTCCCGGCTGGGGGCGGCGAATAATTTTATTTCCGGACAGGCCGGAGGCGGGTCACACCGGCCCGCGGCCAGCAGCTGGGCCGCAGCGGCAAGGCCGGGAGCGTCGGCATGGCGCACGTCCCGGCGCAGCAGTTCCGGCACGGCCACTTCAGTGCCGTTCCGGCGGGCCAGCTGGCGCAGCTGGGCCGCCACCTGCTTCGCGCCGGAGAAAAGGCTCATGTCCCCCGGCACGAGCGGGGTGCCGTCGTCGCAGAGGGCCACCGTCACGGTGGGCAGCGAGGCCAGCAGGGCGCCCATCAGCCGCTTTTTCGGGGCGTTGAAGGTGTCGAACTCGTCGATGAAGACGGCCCTGTCCCGCAGGAACTCCGGCAGCTCGCCCCGGGCCAGCGCGGCCTCGAGGCGGGATGCGGCCAGCTCCAGCCGGTCGGAGGGGTCCATGCCTGTCCCGGCCAGCAGGGTCTCGTAGCCCTGAAAGATGAGGGCCAGTTCGCTGAGCTTGGCGCTGTCGGTGCCGCAGTCCTGCGCCAGCTCATAGAGCTGCCGGCCCGAGAGACCCGCGCTCTTGAGCTCGTCGATGGTCTCGGCGGCCATCTGGCAGAAGGCGGCCGAGCGGCGGTGGCGGTAATAGTAGTGGACGTTGTCCTGCAGTTCCTCGAGGGCGCGGCGCACCAGCACGGCACGGCCCGCGTCGCTGAGGGTCTGGACGGCAGAGCCGCCCTCCGCCGACAGGATATGCTCGGCGAGGCTGGTGAAGGAAAAGCTCTCCACCAGTCCGCTCAGCGCGTCGCCCAGCTCCCGGTGGATGCGGCCCTCGGTGGACGAGGTGAACTGCTCCGGCACCAGCAGGATGCTCTTCTCCCCCGCCTCGGCCCGCGCCCGGATGCGCTGGTACAGCAGGGTGGTCTTTCCGCTGCCGGAACCGCCTAAAAGTAGTTTTAACATGGTGAATCTCTCCGTTGGGTCAGTTTTCTATCGTGGGCGGCTTGCCCTCATTTTTCTATCATTGTACCACAAAATTGCAGCGACATCTATTCTGTGGTACAATAAAGAAAAATCATCTCAGAAAGAGGACACCTGCATGAAAATTTTAGCAGTAGATTACGGCGACAGCCGCACCGGCCTCGCCACCTGCGACCGCACCGAGTTCCTGACTTCCCCCATCACCCCTCAGATCACCGTCAAGGCCCGGGACAAAGTTGCCGCCAGGGTCTGCGAGGTGGCAAAAGAGATCGAAGCCGAGCTCATCGTCATCGGCCTGCCGCTGAACATGGACGGCACCGAGGGCGAGCGCGCCCGCAAGAGCCGCAAGCTGGCCAAAACCGTTGAGATCTGGAGCGGCCTGCCCGTCCGGATGTGGGACGAGCGCCAGACCACCTGCGCCGCCGCTGACCTCCTCGACGAGAGCGGCACCTTCGGCGCAAAGCGGAAAAGCATCCTCGACTCGGTGAGCGCGACGGTGATATTGGACGACTACATCCAGTGGCGGAAAGAGCACCCGGGGGAGGTCTGAACGCCCCCGCCGCCCCTGTGGCAAAGTTTCTTTGTGAAGTCCGGACAGTTTGTTGCAAAGTCCGCAGAAAAATGTCGCTTTCCGGTTTGTTTTCACAATTTTCCTGAGCCGAATTTGTATAGTTTTCCGGCTTGACAGCACCGGCTCTTCTCCGATAAAATGAGGGTAGAAGAACCCCCCCTGCCCAGATGGCCGGAGAGGACGCTTCTTCATGAGAAAAAACAACTGGACTCACCAAAACAAAAACGATTGGAGGCGACCCACATGACAAAACTGAGAAAGCTGACTGCCCTGCTTCTGGCCGGTGCACTGACCCTTCTGCTCCTGACCGCCTGCAGCGGTGGCGGCGGTTCTTCCGGCCCGGAGGCCCATGTGATGCGGGCCATCAACAACGGCCGCCGCGCCGAGCCCCTGAGCAATGACCCTGATATGCAGGAAGTTGCCGCAGCCCATCTGGATGACCTAGATGCCAAGTTGAGGATCGATGCCTTTGGGTACACAGTGTTCAACAAGGTGGATGCCAAGTGGGATGCTGACAACCAGAACGCCACCCTCACTCTGGTCGCCAAATATGACTACAACGATACCACGCTGCAGAAGATCATCGATCAAATCAAAGGCAACGATCAAAACGAAGCCTTGGATTTTGCCCTGAACGGCAACTATACCAAGGCAGGCGTAGTGGCCCGGACCATTCGCGGCCAGACTTATGTTGCCATCTCCCTGCGGGTGGGCAGGAATCTCTGATCTCTTCCCGATTTTCCCCGCATCTCGTCTGATTTCCCCATAAACGCAGATCACCCGCCAGTTGGCGGGTGATTTTTTGCAGCTGTCCCACCGCCCGGAGGGCGGAAAACCAGCTTCTTATTCGTATTTCGTGATGGTCACACTGTTGATGGTGACAGCCTCCGTCGGGCGCTGAGTTTCGTCCACGCCGGTCTGGGCGATGGTGTCCACCACTTCCATCCCTTCGTACACCTGCCCGAAGACGGTGTCGGTGTAGTCGAGGTAGGGTGCGCCGCCCGCCGTCTGGTAGGCGCTCACCACGTCGGCCCGCCAGCCGGCGGCGTTCATCTGGTCGATGAGCTCCTGCGTCACCGAACTGCTGCCCGGCAGGGTCTCCATGACATAGAAGACGCTGGCGCAGTCGCCGGAGGCGTCCGCTGCCGCACAGAGTGCGCCGGAATAGTGGTGGAGCTTATCGGTGGTCTCGGCGGAGAAACGGTTCCCGTTCCAGATGGTAGTGCCTCTGCCGTCCGCGCCCTGCCCGGCCTCCACCACGAAGTCCTTCTCCACCCGGGTGACGGTCAGGCCGTTGTAAAAGCCCTGCTGGGCCAATGTCGTGAAATTCTGCACGGCCTGTGGGGCCTCGGTGGAAAAGAGCACTGCTTTGAACACGCCTGCCGAGGTATCGAACACCGCGATGGTGTCCCCCGCCGCCGGGTGGGTGAACTGCAGCTCTGCCGACTCCACAGCCGGGCGGCTGACCTTCTGCACCGTGTCGGCCTTCCCGCCCTGGATGCTGGAGAGGATATTGTCCGCACTGCACCCGGCCAGAACTGCCGTCAGGGCCAGTGCCGCCATTATTTTTTTCAAGGCTCTCATGATCGGGCCTCCCTGTCCATATATTATAGCAAAGATGGCTTTTCAAAAGCTATCGCTATAGTATATCACATTCCGGACCGGGAAGCGAGAGGGAAAAGCGTGAAAATTTGTTATTGGATTTCTATGCGAAAAACATCTTGACGAGCGGGCAAAAAAACGCTACACTATAGGCGTACCCGGAACCCACAGCTCAGAGGGAGCAGAGCGGGCAGGGTATGACAGTTATCCCATTTTTTAGATATTTGACAGGAGAACGTGACTTATGGCAGAAGATATGAACAAGTCCGCCGCTGAGACCGAAGAGGAATATCAGCCCGACCTGATGACCCTCGAGGACGAGGACGGCAATGAGGTCACGTTTGAAGTGATCGACGCTCTGGACCATAAGGGCGTGCATTACCTGGCCGTTGTCGAATACGCCGAGAATGAGGAAGACCTGGACGAGGACGCCCAGCTGGTCATCCTGAGCGTCGGCGAGGACGACGAGGGCGAGTATCTCGACGTGGTCGAGGACGATGAGACCCTGCTGGAAGTCAGCAAGCTGTTCGAGAAGCGTCTGAGCGACCAGTTCGAGATCGAGTGATCTTTCAGCAAAGACTTCCTGCCCGGCGCGATTTGTTGCGGTTTATATGATCCTACTAATCATTCAACGGGAGCTTGGAGTTCGTCGGTGGATTGCAGACCTCCCCGTCATGGGTCGACCATGAAGGCTCGATGAGGAAGCGCGAAACCGGAGACAGAGCACCCACCTGTCCGCAAGGGTAGGTTTGATTGCCGCAGACGACCGGGCGGGATTCTTTATAGGTATTCAAAAAGGCTCTCGTGCCGTATTTCCTGCCGGCATGAGAGCCTTTTTCTTTTGTCTCTACTCCCCGGTCTCGTCCGTGAACAGGCCCGGGATGCCGCAGACAGCGGCCACACCCACCAGCGTGAACACGATGCGTGACCAGATGGACGCGCTGCCGCCCAGCAGCCAGCCGACGAAGTCGAACTGGAACAGGCCCACAAGACCCCAGTTGATGCCGCCGACGATCATGAGGATGAGACAGATTTTATAAAAGGTCTGCACAAAAAGACCCTCCTTCCTTTGGGCAGTATGCCCGACGGGAAGGAGGGTTATGCATTTTATAGGAATAACCTCTCCGTCATTGCTTCGCAATGCCACCTCCCCTATCGAGGGGAGGCCTTGGCATAGCGGGAAACTTTATCTCTTCGCCAGAGGCTCCCCTACAAGGGGAGCTGGCGGGCGCAAGCCCGACTGAGAGGTTGTACGAAGGCGAGGCTTCATCTCTTCCGCAGTATCTGCACCTCCGCCCCTCCCCTGACGGGCTGGGCCGTATAGACCTGCGGCCAGCGGGCGCGGAGGGCGTCGGCGGCGGCTTTGGCGTCGGCTTCGGTGCGGAACACGCCGAAGACCGCCGCGCCGCTGCCGGTCATGAGGGCGGTGACGGCTCCGTTCTCCCGGAGGGCGGCCTTGATGGTCTCGTTGTCCTTAGCCCCGCTGCACTCCTCGAGGGCGTTTCCGGCAGCGGCACAGACAGCGTCCAGGTCGCCCGCCCGGATGGCGGCTTCCTGAGCGGCGCAGTCGGGGTGGACGCTGCTGCCGACTTTGTCGTAGGCCGCGAAAGCCTCCGGCGTCGAGATGCCATAGCCGGGCATCACCACCGTGAACCAGCACTCGGGCATGGGCGGCAGTGCCTTGATGAGGTCGCCGAGGCCCTGCACCCGGCAGGTGCCGCCCATGAGGGCGAAGGGTACGTCTGCGCCGATGCTGACACCCAGAGCGCAGAGCTCGCTCATGGACAGGCGGGCGCCGTACAGCTCGTTCAGACCCACCAGAACAGCCGCAGCGTCGGCGCTGCCGCCAGCCATACCGGCCCGGACGGGGACGCTCTTATAGATGGTGATGTCTGCACCCGCCAGCAGGCCCGTATAATGGAAGAAAGCCAGCGCCGCCTTGATGGCGGTGTTGCCCGGGCCGGGCTTGACCTTGCTGCCGGGCAGAGCCAGATCGAGGTAGGGACTGCGGCGGATGACCACCCGCTCGTAGAGCGAGATGGCCTGCATGGTCATATCCAGCGCATGGTAGCCGCCGGGCAGGATGCCCACCACGTCCAGCGCCAGATTCAGCTTGGCCGGGGCCAGGACCGTCACACGATCGCGCATGGTTTTTTCCTCCTCACTTACAGTTCTCGTTCAAAAACTCCCGGATGCGGCGGATGGCCTCCATCAGATGCTCCACGCTGTAGGCGTAGGACACGCGGGCGTAGCCCTCGCCGGACGCACCGAAGGCGTTGCCCGGGATGATGGCGACATGCTTCTGCTCCAGAAGCTTTGTGCAGAACTCCTCGCTGCTCATGCCGCTGGACTTGATGCAGGGGAAAGCATAGAACGCGCCCCGCGGCTCAAAACAGCTCAGGCCCATATCGTTGAAGCTCTTCACCACGAGGCGGCGGCGCATATTGTACTCGTTGCGCATCCGCTCGATCTCGCCGTCGCAGTCCTTGAGGGCCGTGATGGCGGCGTACTGGCTGGTGGTGGGGGCGCTCATGATAGCGCTCTGGTGGATCTTGGTCATGATCTTGATGATGGGCGCGGGGCCGCAGGCATAGCCCAGCCGCCAGCCCGTCATGGCGTAGGTCTTGGAGAAGCCGTTGACCACCACCGTCCGCTCGGCCATGCCGGGCAGCGTGGCGATGGAAACGTGGTTCTGCAGGCCGTAGTTCAGCTCGGCGTAGATCTCATCCGACAGCACCATGATGTTGGTGCCGCGCAGGACTTCCGCGATGGCCTCCAGGTCTTCCTGCTCCATCACCGCGCCGGTAGGGTTATTGGGGAAGGGCATGATGAGGAGCTTGGTCTTCGGGGTGATAGCGGCTTTCAGGGCGTCGGCCCGGAGGCGGAACTCATCCTCCTGACGGCAGGCCACATGGACCGGCACACCGCCGGACAGGGTGGTGATGGGCTCGTAGCAGACGAAGCACGGCTCCGGGATGATGACCTCATCGCCGGGCTGCACCAGAGTGCGGATGCACATGTCGATAGCCTCGCTGCCGCCGACGGTGACGAGGACTTCCTTTGCCGGGTCGTATTTCAGGCCCATCCGGCGGTCGAGGTAGCGGGCGATCTCGGCCCGCAGCTCTTTCAAGCCCGCGTTGGAAGTATAGCGGGTGCGGCCATGCTCGAGGCTTTCGATGCCCGCCTCACGGACGGCCCAGGGGGTCTTGAAGTCGGGCTCACCGACGCCGAGGCTGATGCACTCGGGCATCTCGGCGGCGAGGTCGAAGAATTTGCGGATGCCGGAGGGGCGCATGGCCGCAGCGGCAGGCGCGATCAGTTTATCGTAATCCATCACAGCACGGTGCACTCTCTTTCATCGATTTCTTCGTCCTGATACAGACGGCCCTCTTTTTTGTAGGTGCGGAGCACGAAATGGGTGGCCGTGGACAGCACGTCGTCCAGCGGCGACAGCCGCTTTGCCACAAAGAGGGCGATCTCCTGGAAGGTCTGGCCCTTGATGACCAGCTGCAGGTCGTAGCCGCCGCTCATCAGCAGCACGCTCTCCACCTCGTCGAAGGAGGCGATGGTGGCAGCAATCTCGTCAAAGCCGCGGCTCTTCTTGGGGCTGACGTTCAGCTCGATGACGGCTTCCACCCGGTTCACGCCGGCCTTCTCCCAGTCCACGAGGGTCTTGTAGCCCTTGATGATGCCCTGCGCCCGGGCCAGGTCTATCATAGCCGCCACCTCGGCGGGGGATTTATTCAGCATGGCCGCGATGTCCTCCACCGACATCCGGGCATTGTCCTCAAGGATCTTCAGAAGCTGTTCCATCGTTGTCTCTCCTTTGTTCAGCCTGTGGCGATATTTATAGATAAGTATAGCACACTGCCCGGCAGTTTGCATCTGGTTTTTGCAAGTTCTGCCGGTGATAGACATTCTTTTGCCCTTTTCCCCTGCTCTTTTTTCCAAAAAGAGTGTTCATTTTTCGTGAAATCTGCTATACTGGAAGCGGAATTGTCAGCAGAGCGGCCCGGTCTGCCTGTGGTTTTGCCCCGGCAGAGCCAGCCGTCCAACAAAAATATGATAAAAAAAGGGGTAGGAATTATGAAAGCATTCATTACCGTCATCGGCCACGACACCGTGGGCGTCGTCGCCCGCGTCTCGGGCCTTTGCAGTGAGCTGAACATCAACATCGAGGACGTCACCCAGAGCATCCTGCAGGGCATGTTCGCCATGATCATGCTGGTGGACATCTCCAAGTGCAGCATCTCCCACGAGGAGCTGCACCAGAAGATGGACGCTCTGGCCGCTGAGATGGGGATGCAGATCAATCTCACCCGCCAGGAAGTTTTCGACGCGATGCACACCATCTGACAAAAGCCTCTCCCCTTGGGAGAGGTGGCATTGCGAAGCAATGACGGAGAGGGCAAGGATGCTGACCAAGAGCCTGCTTATCGCTGCATAGCTGCTCCATCTCACAGGCCTTGCCCTCTCAGGCGCTTCGCGCCAGCTCTCCCAGAGGGAGAGCCTTCAGCTGCTACAAAAGAAAGGCAAACTACTATGAGCATGATGAACACCGGCGACATCCTCGAGACCATCGAGATGTTCACGCAGGACAATCTGGACGTGCGCACCGTCACCATGGGCATCAGTCTGCTGGACTGCATCGACCCGGACCCCAGGAAAGCCTGCGAAAAAATCTATCACAAGATCACCACCCGCGCCGCCCGGCTCGTTCCGGCTGTGGAGCATATCAGCGCCGAGTACGGCATCCCCATCATCAACAAGCGCATCAGCGTCACCCCCATCGCCATGCTGCTGGGCGCCTGCCCGGACGCCGACCCGGTGGACTTTGCCAAGACGCTGGACGCCGCCGGCAAGAAGGTGGGCGTCAACTTCGTGGGCGGCTACACTGCCCTCGTCCACAAGGGCTTCTCGGCGGGCGACCTGCGCCTCATCGAGTCCATCCCCCGCGCACTGGCCGAGACGGACATCGTCTGCAGCTCGGTGAACATCGGTGCCACCAAGGCGGGCCTGAACATGGACGCCATCAAGCTGATGGGCGAGGCCGTCAAGAAGGCCAGCGAGCTCACCGCCGACCGTCAGTGCATCGGCGCAGCAAAGCTGGTGGTCTTCTGCAACGCGCCCGAGGACAATCCCTTTATGGCGGGTGCCTTCCACGGTCCCGGTGAGCCCGACTGCGAGATCCACGTCGGCGTCTCCGGCCCCGGCGCGGTCCGCGCCGCGCTGGCCCGGCTGCCCAAGGACGCCCCCATCGACCAGGTGGCCGAGCTGGTGAAGCGCACCGCCTTCAAGATCACCCGCGTGGGCCAGCTGGTGGCAAACCTCGCCTCCAAGGAGCTGGGCGTACCCGCCGGCATCATCGACCTGTCGCTGGCCCCCACCCCCGCCGTGGGCGACAGCGTGGCCAACATCCTCGAGGAGATGGGCCTTGAGACCTGCGGCTGCTGCGGCACCACTGCCTGCCTCGCCCTGCTCAACGACGCTGTCAAGAAGGGCGGCGTCATGGCCTCCAACCACGTTGGCGGCCTGTCGGGCGCTTTCATCCCCGTCAGCGAGGACGACGGCATGATCCACGCCGCCGAGTGCGGCTGTCTCACCATTGAGAAGCTGGAGGCCATGACGGCTGTCTGCTCTGTGGGCATCGACATGGTCATCATCCCCGGCGACACCACCCCTGCCGTCATCAGCGCTCTCATCGCCGACGAAGCCGCCATCGGCATGGTCAACAGCAAGACCACCGCCGTCCGCGTCATCCCGGCCATCGGCCGCAAGGCGGGCGAAGTGCTGGACTTCGGCGGCCTGCTGGGCTACGGCCCCATCATGCCGGTCAACCAGCATGACCCCTCCGTCTTCATCAACCGCGGCGGCAGACTCCCCGCCCCGATGCAGTCGCTGAAGAATTAAAGAATAATTTTCTAAAAACAGGCCCATCCTCTGGATAAACTTTCCAAGAGGGGGCCTGTTTTTTATGTTATCCCGCCGCGAAATGGGGGCGCTGTGCGCCTCGCTGCTGTTCTGTCTTCTGCTGTCGCTGGGGGCAGGCTGGGCGCAGAGCCAGCTCATCACCGCCGACCAGCTTGCCGCCGACACCCTGCGGCTCCACATCCGGGCCGACACCAACTCCGCGCGCGACCAGAGCGCGAAGCTGGCTGTCCGGGACGCCGTGCTGGCCCTCACCGACGAAGCCTGCCCGGCAGACAGCCGGGCCGATGCCCGGGCGTGGGCGGCGGAAAACCTCGTCCGCTTCGAGCTGACGGCCCGCCAGACACTGGCCTCTCTCGGCATCCGCGCACCGGTAAAAGCCTGCCTCGTGAATATGTACTTTCCCACCCGGCGCTATGACGGCGGGGCTCTGCCCGCCGGGCGGTACGACGCGGTGCGGCTGGACATCGGGACGCGGCGGGCAGGCCGGAACTGGTGGTGCGTGCTCTACCCGGGTCTCTGCCGGTCAGCCTGCGGCGGGTACGACACGCCTGCCGAAAATGACCTTGTCTGCGGGGAGTATATCGTCCGGTTCCGGTTCGTGGAGTGGTGGGGCGGCCTCACCGCGCCCCGGGAGGACGTGGTGCTGGCCGGGTGAACAGGCCGTCGGCCCGCCGCATAGGATGAGCGCGGAAGGAGTGTGACAACACTATGGCAATCCCTGCTTACTACTCGCTCATCCAGCGCGGCAGCTCCGGCCCGGACGTGGCCCTCGTGCAGACCTGGCTCAACGGCATCCGGGACAGCTGCACCTGGTATGCCGCCCTCACCGTGGACGGAAAGTTCGGCGCCAACGCCGAGAAGGCTGTCCGGGAGTTCCAGCTCCGGTACGGCCTCAAAGAGGACGGCAAAGTGGGCGCGAACACCTGGAACGTGCTCTACGCCCGCTACACGGCCAGGCACGGCCTCACCGTCCCCTACCCCGGCATCGTGTTGCGGAGCGGCAGCGTGGGCGGCTGCGTCCGGCTGGTGCAGCAGAAGCTCAACACCGAGGGCGAGCGGCTCACCACCGACGGCAAGTTCGGTGCCAGCACCGTCGCCGCCGTCAAGCGCTACCAGACCCGCCACAACCTGACCTCCGACGGCTCCGTGGGCAAAGACACCTGGGAAAAGATGTTCCCGGCCGCGTGACGTGAAGACGGAAGAGCCTCCCGAAAGGGGAGGCTCTTTTCGATTTGACATATCTTTTTGTCGAAAAAAAAAATAATAATAAGGAGCCCGGGTTGCGGCTCCCAGCGTCTACTTCGCTGTCGCTTGCATCCTGCTGGCCGCGGCCCCAACAGCTCCTCCCTGTTTCCGCCGCTGGCGGCAGTCGTCGCCGTTGCCCCCTCGACAAACGCCCCCAACTCCCCTATAATAAAGTCATCCCAACGAAAGGCGGTGTCCCCATGCGTTTCCTTCACCTCTCCGACCTGCATCTGGGCAAGCGGGTCTGCGAATTCTCCATGCTGGACGACCAGCGGTACATTTTAGAGCAGGTCCTCTCCCTGCTGGACGCCCGGCCCGTGGACGGCGTTCTGCTGGCAGGCGACCTCTACGACAAGCCCGTGCCGCCCGCCGAGGCGGTGCGGCTGCTGGACTGGTTCCTCACCGAGCTTGCGGCGCGGGGCCTGCCCGTTTTTGCCGTCAGCGGCAACCACGACTCGGCAGACCGCATCGCCTTCGGCGCACGGCTGCTGGCAGGGAGCCGGGTGTACGTCAGCCCGGTCTTTGCCGCACCACCCGCGCCCATCACCCTGACGGACGAATACGGCCCGGTGGACGTCTGGCTCCTGCCCTTTTTGAAGCCCGCCGCCGTGCGGCACGTCTTCCCGGACGAGAAGATCGAGAGCTATAACGACGCCATCGGCTGTGTGCTGAACGCCTGCGCACCCGACCCCGCCCGCCGGAACGTGCTGGTGGCCCACCAGTTCGTGGCCGGGGCGGCGGTCTGCGAGAGCGAAGAGCCCAGCGTGGGCGGGGTGGACAGCATCGACGTCTCCCTCTTCGAGGGCTTCGACTATGTGGCTCTGGGCCACCTCCACAGTCCCCAGAAGGTGGGGCGGGACACCGTCCGCTACGCAGGCAGCCCCCTCAAATATTCCTTCTCCGAGGCCCATCAGCACAAAGCCGCTCTCTTCGTCACCCTGAGCGAAAAGGGCAGCGTCCGCTTCGAGGCCGCGCCTCTCACCCCCCGGCACGACCTGCGGGAGCTGCGGGGCAGTTACATGGAGCTCACCGACCGCCGGGCCTACGACGGCACGCCGACAGACGACTACCTCCACATCACCCTCACCGACGAGCAGGACGTTCCCGACGCGCTGGCCCGGCTGCGGGTCATCTACCCGAACCTCATGCGGCTGGACTACGACAACCGCCGCACCCGGGCCGCCGAGACGCCCGACGCCGCTGCCCGGGCCGAGAGCAAGACGCCCCTCGAGCATTTTGCGGCCTTTTACGAAGCCCAGAACGGCCAGCCCCTCTCCGACGAACAGGCGGCGTTCTGCCAATCGCTCATCGAGGACATCTGGAAGGAGGACGAAGCATGAGGCCTCTGAAACTGACCCTGTCGGCCTTCGGGCCTTACGCCGCCGAGACCGTTCTGGACCTCGCCCAGCTGGGCAGAGGCGGGCTCTACCTCGTCACCGGCGACACCGGCGCGGGCAAGACCACCCTCTTCGACGCCATCACCTACGCCCTCTACGACCATTCCAGCGGCGGCGTCCGGGAAGGGGCCATGCTCCGCAGCAAGTACGCCGAGCCCGGCACCCCCACCTTCGTGGAGCTGGAATTCGAGGTGCGGGGACAGCGCTGCACCGTCCGCCGCAATCCCGAATACCTCCGCCCGAAAGCCCGGGGCGAGGGCTTTACCACCGAAAAGGCCGACGCCTGCCTCACCTACGCCGACGGCCGTCCGCCCGTCACCCGGGCCAAAGACGTCACCGCCGCCGTGGTGGACATCATCGGGCTGGACTACAACCAGTTCTCCCAGATTGCCATGATCGCCCAGGGGCAGTTCACCCGGCTGCTCAACGCTTCCACCGAGGAGCGGAGCAAGATCTTCCGCAAGCTGTTCCGCACCCAGCCCTACCAGCGTCTCCAGGAGCGGCTGCAGGCCGAGAACGCCGCCCTCACCCGCCAGCGGGAGGAGCAGAGCGTCCGCATCGGGCAGCTGCTCTCCGGCCTGAGCTGGGCCGAGGGGGACGCCGATGGAGCCGTTCTGGACGCGCTGGCCCCCCTCTGCGAGGCGGGCGGGCAGGCGTCGCCGGAAGGGGTGCTTCCCCTTCTGGACGCCCTGCTGGCCGGGCAGGAGCAGGCGCTGAGCGCCGCCACCGCCGCCCGGACTGAGGCCGAGGCAGAGCTGGACAAGCTCCAGCAGACGCTGGGCCGGGCCGAACAGGCCGAGAAGCTCCGCCTCGAGCTGACCGCCGCGCAGACCCGGCAGGACGCTCTGCGGCCCGTTCTGGACGCCGCCGAGGCCGAAGCGGCCCGCCACGCCGGGGATTCCGCCGCGCTGGACGCGCTGGCCGGAAAGCTCGAGCGGGCGAAAGCCGACCTCGCGGCCTTCGACGGGCTGGACAGCCTCGAAAAGAAGCTTTCTGCCGCCCGGGACGCCGCCGCCCTCGAGAACGCCAGAGCCGAAAAGCGCCGCGCCGCCCTCGGGCAGCTGGACGGAGAACTGACCGCTTTGGAGCAGAGCCTCGCCGCCCTTGGGGGCGCGGAGGCCGAGAACGTGAGCCTCGAGGCCCGGGCCGAACAGCTGACCCGGCGGGAAACGGCCCTCGCGCAGCTGGCCCAGAGCCTCGCCGAGGGGCAGCGCCGGGGGCAGGCCGCACGGCAGGCCCAGGAGCGTTATCTTCTTGCCGACGGCGCAAAGGAGCGCGCCCACGCCCTCCGCGACCACCTCGAGCGGGCCTTTCTCAACGCGCAGGCGGGCCTGCTGGCCGAAGGGCTGACGGACGGCACCCCCTGCCCTGTCTGCGGCAGCACCCATCACCCGAAGCGGGCCGTTCTGCCCGCCGAAGCCCCCACGCAGGCCCGGGTAGACGCAGCCAGACAGTCCGCCGACGAGGCCGACCGCGCCGCACAGGAAGCCAGTGCGGCCGCCGCCAAGGCCGTGGCCGCAGACCGGGAGGCCAAAGCCACCCTCCGCCGGGACGCCGAGGCCCTGCTGCCGGAGCGGTTCACCTCGCCGGAGGGGCCGGTGAAGCTGACCGTCTCGCTCTTAAAAACGGCTCTGGCCGAAGAAAGCGAGGCCCTGCACGCCGCACAGGAAGCCCTCGACAAGGCTCAGAAGCAGAATGCCGCCAACCTCGCCGCCAAGGCCCGGCAGGAGGACGAGCGGCAGAAAAAGACCGCTCAGCGCTCTGCCCTCGAGGCCGAGGCACGGGCTTCCGCCGAGGAAGCCGCCCGGCAGTCTGCCGCCGCCAAGGCGCTGGAGGCCCAGTGTGCCGAGGCCCGGGCCGCTCTGCCCGCCGCTGGCCGGGAGGAAGCCCGCCGGGCGCTGGCCGGGCTGGAAAACGAGCGCTGCGCCCTCCGGGCTGGGATGGACGCCGCCGCGTCGGCTCTGGCCAAGGCCCGGCAGGACTACGCCGCTGCCGAGGCCGCAGTCACGGCCCTGACGGCCCAGCAGACAGAGGTGGGCGAAGCCGCCGACCTGCCCGCCCTCGAATCCCAGCGGGACGCCCTGACGGCCCGGCGCACCACTCTCGCGGCTCAGGAAAAGGCCCTGACGGCCCGCCTCCTGCCCAACCGGAAGTCCGCCGACCTCTACCGTCAGCACGCCGCCGCCCGGACGGAGCTGGAACGCCGCTGGCAGTGGGTGAACGCCCTCGCCTCCACGGCGGGCGGCACCCTCAGCAGCAAACAGAAGATACGCCTTGAGGCTTACATCCAGATGAACTACCTCGACGCCATCCTCGTCCACGCCAACACCCGCCTTATGCAGATGACCGCCGGGCAGTACGAGCTGGAGCGGGTGGGCGCCGAGAACCAGCGCAGCCAGTCCGGCCTCGACCTCGGCATCATCGACCACTACAACGGCACCCGCCGCAGTGTCAA
>OGMW01001697.1_pt1 | contig 17923 bp, 16 predicted proteins | sample 1573281 | NCBI WGS metagenome assembly OGMW01 (sample SAMEA2581907, study PRJEB24529) | metagenome | biome: Human gut stool | place: China | collected 2011 | reverse complement strand
TTCCAAGGATTTCGTGGATTTCGCGAATTCCGTGAAATCCAATCAGCTTGCGATTATTCCAAGCTGCGGCTAGAGTAATCCTTTGGCTTTCGAGCCGCCGTGGTATTGTCCACCGCGGCTCGAATCGCGCAAGACTTGATTTGTGTCCGTGCCGCGCAGCCGCGTTCCTTACGCGGTTGGCGCGCACGGAAACAGATCGTTAAGCGAATGGTTCTCAGTACCATCCATGTGAGTCAAGCACACATTCTTGAGAAGCAGTCGCGCCGCCGGACGGCGGATTCAACGGGTTCGCCCAAGTGGGTGGATTCCAAGAATCCGCTGTCCGGTTTTTTCTATGTGCGAATAAATGTGGCTAACGCGGAATTTAGCTACACTTATTCGGTTAAGTGTAGCTAACGCAAAAAATATTCATATCTTTCCATTTGGAATTGAAAATGGAAAGATATGAATAGGTATACCAATGAGTATGCGTATATGCGGATTATTCCACTTGAAAGTCTTCTGTCTCTATATGCCGAACCTCGTTGCAATGCTCGTGAGAACTGTAACGCTATGGTAATGTAGGGGTGCTTGAACATATCTGTGAAGGAGCAGATTATGACTTTGCTGGCGCACAAGGACGCGGATGGCGGTGTACAGACGTTGCGTGACCATCTTCACAATGCGGGTGACTTAGCGGAAAGCTATGAATCGGAGTTTTCTCAGATTCCGCGAATGGCGGCGCTCCTGCATGATGTTGGAAAGGTCGCGCAACAGTTTCAAACGTATCTGATATCAGGCAAGGGACGTCGTGGTGAGATTCCTCATGCGAGGCAGGGTGCGTTCGTCGTCAATGACCTGCCGATTTCGAATTCGGCAGCGGAAATCGTGAAAGAGATTCTTGAACTTGTTATTGCAAAACATCATGGAGAGCTTCCTGATTGCATCAATGAAATCGGTGATGAGGCTTTTCTCACAGGTTTTACGGAAGCAGATAAACAGAATCCTAAATATGCGTATGGGGAAATCAAACAGGGGCTACATGATTTGGACCTCGACTTGCAAGACACCTTCCAGCAGGCCGAAAAAGATGTTTTCGATTTTGTAGGACGAACTAAATTGCTGAAATTGTCGAAAGATAGTCGTTATTTCTACTCGGGATTACTAGTTAAATACGTTTATTCTCGTTTGATTGATGCCGATAGAACAGATACGGCTTATTTTGAGACGAAAGAGCAATATCATCCGATCAAGGCGGATTGGTCGGAACTGATTCGCCGTCTTGACGAAAGCATGAAATCATTCGATTCGACATCCGAAATCAATAAAATCCGTCAACAGATTACGGAACAGTGCCGTCAAGCTGGGAGCAGAGAGACAGGGATTTACCGATTGTCGGTTCCGACCGGAGGCGGTAAAACGTTGGCTTCGTTGAATTTCGCCTTGCATCATGCTTTGGAAACAGGGAAAAGACGAATCATTTATGTGATTCCGTACTTGTCTATTACGTCACAGACCGTGGCAACATTCCGGAATATGCTTGGTCTGGATGCTGACAGCAATATTGTGCTGGAGCATTACTCCACCGCGGGCCTTCAGAATTCCGGTAACACGGGATCTATCGGCACAAGTGAGGAAGAGGATGCGAAGGAACGTCAACGTAAACTGGCGTCTGAACGTTGGGATAATCCGATCATCGTGACTACGATGGTCGAATTCTTGGAAACGGTTATGTCGGCGCGTGGTACGAAACTTCGTAAATTCCACAACATGGCCAATAGCGTCATCATTTTTGATGAGATTCAGTCGCTTCCATTGAATATCATCAATCCGTTTAATGAAGTTGTGAGTTTTCTTTCGACGATATTGGACTCGACTATTCTGCTGTGCTCAGCTACGCAGCCTTTATTGGAACGAACGGCGCGAAAGAATCTGCGTCTGTCAGACGAGCCTGATCTTATCGACAATACTGATGGTTACGAAGAGAAGCTCAAGCGTACCCGGATTATTGCTTCACAGGAAAGCAAGAGTTGCGAGGAACTTGCGAACATCATATATGAGCAGGCACTTCGGAACGGCAATTGTCTGTCTATCGTCAACACGAAGAGTGAAGCGCGCAAAATGTATCAGTGTTTGCAAGAGCTCAATGCTGACGGGCAGTTTGAGTTGATTCATTTGAGTACTGCCATGTGTGGCAAACATAGGGCAGACCAGTTAGCGAGAATAAAGGTGTTAACTGATCCTCATGATTCCAAACCGGTGATTTGCGTAAGCACGCAGCTTATCGAAGCGGGAGTGGACCTTTCGTTCGCATGCGTAGTCAGGGCGATGGCTGGTCTGGATAGCATTATGCAAGCGGCTGGCAGGTGCAACAGGAATGGTGAATCGAAAGAAATCAAGGATGTGTATGTCTATCCGTTGCAAGGTGAGGAAAGGTTCAAGGACTATCTTCCAGAGATTCACAGAGGCAAAAAGCTCACTTTGCAGATTATGGGTGAGCATCCTGATGCTGATCTGCTTTCTACTGGCATGCTCAATGAGTTTTATGGCATGCTGCTTCAAAGTGAGGATCGAGATGGCGGCAATAGTTTGCTGGATGGTCCGCTTTGGAAAAAGGAAAACGCTGGAAAAACGATTTATGAGTTGCTGGCATACAACGAAAGCCAACGTAAGCAATTCGAGAACAATACGATGGGGGAGAGATACAATCCGTTTTTTGCCCAGGCGTTCAAAACGGTCGGCAATGAATATCGTGTGATTCCGAAAATCACGCACAATGTTGTGGTTCCCTATGGCAATGCGATGGAATTACTGGATATGTTGGGTCACGGTGAGTTGAGGGAGAAGATTGCGATTCTGCGGCGGCTACAGGAATACACGGTTTCCCTTTTCGATTACGAATACAAGATTTTGAACGAAAAACATGCGATTTCCATCGCTAGCGAGGATTTCGATATTTGCGTTCTGAATGGAGATTATTACAAAGGCGAATATGGTGTGGTGACAGAGACGGACATGTCTCTGTTGATGATATGAAAGGGCAGTGGTTCTCCTGCAGGTCGATGGGAATCTGCAGGAGAGTTTCGTTTGGTAAATACGCATGTTGTACATATTTTCAATCCACGCCATGAATGTGGCGACAGTAGGAAAACCTACTTATACAAGAATAACTGGTTGATTGTTGATTGAGAAACACTCAAAGAGTTCTATGTACAATAAGCGTAAAATGTGCTATATTGACAGTGGCTGGTTGAGGGAACGATTAACGAAGGAGTTATATGCAACGACATCGCAACTCAATTGAATATGAGGTATCAGGCAGATATGCGTTGTTCTCGGAAGCGGCAACACGTGTTGGGGGTGAGAAATTTTCGTATCAGGTGCCAACGTACCAAGCTTTGAAAGGCATTACGGAAAGCATCTATTGGAAGCCAACTTTTATGTGGGTTATTGACGCTGTTCGTGTGATGAACAGAGTTCAGACTGAAGGAAAGGGAATTCGACCCATCAAAATGAGCGGTGGCAATGATCTTTCGTACTACACGTATCTCAAAGACGTGCGTTATCAGGTTTTGGCTCATTTCGAATGGAATGATCAGCGTGAAGATCTTGTCGCTGACCGCGACGAAAACAAACATCATAATATCGCCTTGAGATCCGTTCAGAAAGGCGGTCGCCGAGACATATTCTTGGGGACGCGCGAGTGCCAGGGGTATGTGGAACCATGTGAGTTCGGATCTGGCGAAGGGTTTTATGACGGTTATGGCGAGTGGAATATGGGATACATGTTCCATGGATTCACGTATCCGGATGAAAACGAGGACCACGATTTTATCGCCCGATTCTGGTCGCCTGTTATGTCCGACGGCATCATCGAATTTGAGCGTCCGGAATCCACGAAATTGGATGGACGAATTATCAGGAAAAACCAGAGCGTCAAGGAATTCGCTTTGGGGAGCAATCTGCAGCCGGTGGGAGAGGAGTGAGTGATGAGCCTGTCGAACAATCTGTTGCTTATCAATGAATCTGTGCACAACGCCGCCGGAAAAATTCCGAGAAGTGGCGACGGTTCTACGCTTGACATTAGGAAAGCCTTGATTCCTCCGGGGCATACGACACTTCCGACACTATTGACGCTAGGGGTAAACGAGAATGGTGAGATACTACGGCTTCTGAGGGAAAAACAAACGATTGTTATCCCGTGCACAGAAAGTTCCATGGGACGCACCATCAAGCCGGTACCGCATCCTCTGTTTGATCAGCTCCAATATCTCGACTTGCATTTCGACAAGGAGAAAACCTCCATGTATTTGGAGCAGCTTGCCGCTTGGAAAGGCGACAACGTCAAACTTAATGCCATCTATCGATGCGTCTCGGAACACAGCATCAGCGAAGAAGCCGCTCGATTCAATGTGGAAATAACCGAAAAAGACCGGAAAGCAGGTGTTTGCTTCGAAGTTGAAATTGGGCTGCAAAACTCAGATGTCTCGAACGATCCCGATATACAGGCGCAATGGATTTCTTATTTGTACCATGATCGACAGAAAAAAGGGAAGGATATGTTCGGAGAGGACCTATATGCTCCGATATTGAACTTCCCTAAGAAAATTGTCAGCGTAAATGGCAACGCCAAACTGTTATCGGCAAACGATTCAACGAATTTCACCTATCGAGGGCGCTTCGCATCCAAAGAGGAGGCTTTGCAAGTCGATGGTGAAACATCGCAGAAGATACATTCGACGCTGCAATGGTTGGTCAATAATCATGGAACGATTACCGATACCCAGGCCATAGTCATCTGCTCGGTGAAAAACCCCAACGAAAAGCCGAAGCTTGACCCTCAGGAAGGTTCTTATGATTTTGGCTCTTTGTTCTCATCGGATGTGGACGAGCCGGAAGCTCCCCGCAACGATATTGCAGATGCGCTGACCGCAACAAACTTTCAATACGCACAAGTTTTTTCGAAGGTACTACGCGGATATGGCAATGCTAACAAACTCAAAAAGCATGCCGACCCAATGATGATTGTCATTCTGGATGCGGCGACATCAGGGCGTTTGAGCGTTACATATTATCGTGAACTTTCAAAAGACGAATATGTCGAAAGTATCCTGCGGTGGCATATTGATGCGGCATGGCCGTTGAAAATGTACGACAAAGAAAAAAAGAAGTTTGTCGCATATGAAGGTGCGCCATCATTTGCCGACATCATCAGCTGCGCATATGACGTGTCAGACAGAAGCAGCAAAGCCTATAAACGTTTTGCGAAAAACACGAAAAAGCAGCTTATAGAATGCATGTTCGGAGGAGAATCGCTTCCCCGCTTCATATTGGACGCCACATACCACAGAGTCACTAAACCTATGGGATATGACGCTCCAGGAGCATGGCTAAGAGATTTTGAAATCGCATGCAGCCTATGGAAAAAACATTACATTGACGACGCGAGGAAGCAAAACAAACAGGAGGACACGATATCCATGTACCTTGAACCAACACGAAATGACCGCGACTACTTATACGGGAGATTGCTGGCACTCGCGGACCGCTTTGAAAACGGTGTCCTGTATAAGCAAGGAATCAGTGACACCCGTCCGACCAATGCCGTTAAGCTCATGAGCAATTTCGTCGCAAAGCCGTTTACAACATGGGGAACGCTGTGGAAGCAACTGATGCCCTACCTGAAATCGGCGAATGGCGCGCCCTGGTTCCAGAACAGCGTGGATGAGGTCATGGCGCTTTTCAAAGAAGGAGACTTCGAAGATAACCGTGCACTTTCACCGCTCTTTCTGCTCGGTTATTCATGCCAGCGAAGGGAGTCTATGCGTAAAGCGCAAGAAGCATCCCAGAAGAGCAAAGAAAACTAGTGTTTAGTTTTTGAAGTTATCGACGTTGATTATCAAAGAAAAAGTTAAGGAGTCATATCATGGCAGCTTTGGAAAACAAGATTGATTTCGCAGTCGTTTTTGCGTCTAATAATGCCAATCCTAATGGTGATCCGTTGAATGGCAATCGTCCACGAACCACATCGGAAGGGCTGGGCGAGGTTTCTGACGTTGCACTGAAAAGGAAGATTCGCAATCGCCTGCAAGATGCTGGTGAAACGATTTTCGTGCAGTCCGATGACCGTTCCGATGACGGCGCAAAATCATTGTCGGACCGTTTCAACACATATTTGAAAACCTTGCCGAAAGAAGAGCAGAAACAGAAGAACCTGGTGTTCCAGAAAGTGTGCGAACAGTGGCTTGACGTACGTGCGTTCGGACAAGTATTCGCATTCAAAAAAGCTAAGGATGTTGACGAAGTTTCCTTGGGCGTGCGCGGTCCGGTTTCCATTCAGGCTGCGTTCTCGGTTGAACCCATCGCCATTGACGACGTGCAGATCACTAAGTCAGTGAACAGTGAAACCACGGACACCGGTAAGAAATCCTCCGATACCATGGGAATGAAATACCGTGTTTCCGGCCGTGCGGTGTATGCGACGTATGGCAGCATCAGCCCACAGCTTGCCGAAAAAACCGGGTTTACTGCAGAAGACGCCGAAAAAATCAAGGAAGCTCTCGTCACGTTGTTTGAGAATGATGAAAGTTCGGCTCGTCCTGCGGGGTCCATGGAAGTGTTGGACGTTGTGTGGTTCACGCACAACAGCAAGTCAGGGCAATACTCTTCCGCCAAAGTTCATCGTTCCGTTTCCGTTAATGTGGACGGAACGGTGACAGTGAATGGATCTTCTATTCCCGACTTGCGGTACGAAGTGATTGAAGGACGCTGAAGCGTTTGGAATTGAGAGAGTAAGGGGTGTTGCATGAAAGGGCCAGAAGGATATCCGGAAGAAGATTGGCTGGCCCTTTCGGGCATCCAGCATTTCTCATTCTGCAAACGACAGTGGGCTCTTATCCATATCGAACAGCTGTGGTCAGAGAATTATTTGACCACAGCTGGGCATCTGGAACATGAACGCGCCCACGATTATGCGGCTTCTGAATCTCGCGGCGATACGCTGATCATGCGGGATTTGAGAGTCTATTCGCGAGCGCTCGGCATAACTGGAGCCTGTGATGTTGTGGAATTCCATAAGTCTAATGATGGTGTTCCGCTTCACGGAAGAGATGGATTGTGGTTGCCATATCCGATTGAATACAAACACGGCAAATCCAAAACGATTGATGCTGATCGTTTACAGCTATGCGCGGAAGCGATGTGCTTGGAAGAAATGCTCGCGTGTGATATTCCTGAAGGTGCTTTGTTTTATCGACAGACAAAACGTCGTGAGCGGGTAAAATTGGACGAAGATCTTCGCAACATGGTCGAAGCTGACTTCTTGCAAATGCATGATCTTTTCTCCCGCGGATGGACTCCTAAAGTGAAACAGACCAGATCGTGTTCGTCATGTTCTCTACGGGATTTGTGCCTGCCTGAATTACGGAAGGTGAAATCGGCAAAAGCATATATCGAAGAACGGCTCAAGGAAAGCGGGGAGTGATGAAGCAGCTGTTAAACACGCTGTTTGTGATGACGGAAGATGCCTATCTTGCTTTGGAGAACGACAATGTTGTGATTCATCAGAATGACAAAACCTTGGCGAAAGTGCCGTTACGGTCAATTGAGGGAATCATGTGTTTCTCGTATAAGGGTGCTTCGCCTGCTCTTATGGGGCGCTGCGGCAAACTGGGCGTTTCTATGGCATTCTATTCACCGAGAGGCCATTATTACTGTTCCGTGTTAGGGGAGGAGAATCGTAATGTGCTACTTCGCCGTGAACAATTTCGAGTCGCGGATGACGAACAAAAATCTTTGTGTTACGCGAAATCTTTCATTGTTGGAAAACTTTACAATGCGAAATGGGTGCTCGAACGTACGAAACGTGATCATGCTTTGCGGGTAAATATTGACCGACTTGCCGAGCAGAGCGGCAAATTGTCGGCGGCATTGTTAGAAGCTCGGAAAAGTTTGACGGTTGATGAGTTGAGGGGTGTCGAAGGGCTTGCTGCCAAAGATTATTTCTACGCTTTTGACGATTTGGTCCTGAAGAATAAAGATGATTTCTTTTTCACCAATAGGTCGAGGAGGCCTCCGCTGGACAGACTAAATGCATTGTTGTCTTTTTGCTACTCCATATTGACGAATGATTGCATTGCGGCTTTGCAAGGCGTGGGGCTGGATCCGTATGTTGGTTTTATGCATACGGATCGGCCCGGGAGAGCCTCTCTGGCATTGGATCTGGTTGAAGAGTTTCGCCCGGTGTTGGCTGACCGCTTTGTGCTGACATTGGTTAATACAGGCGCTGTTAAGCCGGGGGATTTTGAAATACGGGAGAATGGTGGTGTGCTGCTGTCTGATTCCGGGCGGAAGAAAGTGCTTACGGCGTGGCAGAAAAAGAAGAGCGATCAGATTCTTCATCCGTTCCTGCAAGAAAAAATTTCATGGGGGTTGGTTCCGTATGTGCAAGCGCTGCTGCTAGCTCGATCGTTGCGGGGTGATCTTGATGATTACCCGCCATTTATGTGGAAGTAAAAGGTGCGTAGCTGTGTGTGGCGGTATGCGATGATTCGTGGTGATACGTTATTGGAGGTGAAAAACCATGATGGTTGTGGTTGCGTACGATGTGAGTACGGAAACCCCTGAGGGGGAAGCGTCGTCTTCGTTTGGTGGCGAAGATATGCATGAAATACGGACAGCGTGTGCAGAACAGTGTTTTCGAATGCTCGGTGAGTCCTTCCGATTATCTGGTGTTGGTGCACGATTTGCTGAAGATTGCCAATACCGATGAGGACAGCCTGCGCTTTTATAAACTTGGCGCTCGATATGCGGATAGGATTGAGCATTATGGACGTGAACGGAGTTTGCCGGTTAATGATGTGATGATGATATAGCACAGGCAAAATGGCATGGTGCCATAACGATATGGTGTGGGGTATGCTGGGTTGAGCGTTTGAGTGCGCCGTCCGGTATTCAGAGTGTGTTTTCTAGCCAGCAGTATTGTGTGTTCGGCAAGGTGGCCGGTCTTGGAATGGTGTTTGTGCGAAGTGTAAGCGCTCATGATAAGGGACGTCTTTCGCACCTGAAAAACTATCGAAATCCGAATTGTGATTTTCGTGGGGCGTTTTGAAAACTAAATAATGGACATTAAAATGAGACAGAAAGCCAGTTGCTCGTTTTAGACATGTTGTTCGTCGTATCGGCGGTGTTGTTTGATATGCTTAAAGCTAGGCAGCTGGCTTGCGTCTCAAAAAGCGGACAAAAATGTCCAGCTGCACTGTCGCTCTCCTCATGGAGAGCGTGGATTGAAATACGCAGGTCAGCCCGATCCTCGACCGCATCCCCGTCGTTCTCCTCATGGAGAGCGTGGATTGAAATAGCTGGGAGCAGTGCGTTCGCGCCGTACAAGGGGTCGTTCTCCTCATGGAGAGCGTGGATTGAAATCGGTGTCTGCATCGTTCTGGCCGCCGCGTGGATGTTGCTCTCCCTGTTTATGTCCAGTGTTCCCCGCACATGCGGGATTCCACATGTGCGGGACTGCTAGCAACGGAAAACCAGGGTTTTTGTCCGCTCGGGGCGACTTCAACGGTAATACGAGCAGGAACTGCGACTGGGTGTTTCGCATGGGGTCGCTTCTGAAAGCTATGTAAAAGAAATAGTGTATGTGAAAACGGTCGGGTGGGTGCGGATGCACGAGAAATTGGCTAACCTGTCGAATTTCTGTTTTACTTTGGTCGTTCATCTCGTGAGTGGTCGTCAAGCTAGACATATTGTGTCCCATGGGATGCAACATGTCATATGGAAATACATATGACTGGCGAATATCGCCAATGGTTCAGCCGGATAAAGGACCGGAACGCGAAAGCCCGAATCAGCGCGAGACTCCGATTGCGCTTCTAGATGGGGCGGCCGGTGGGTGACCTGCATACGGTTGGTGACGGGGCCAGCGCGCTGAGGTTCAATTTCGGTCCCGGCTACCGTGTTTGCTCCGCGCAGAAGAGCGACTCGCTCATGTTGCTGCTTTATCGGTGGCCGAGCTTGACGATTCGGCGTTGCGGCAGGCCGTAATCGGCGATATGACCAAAGCGAAGGGTATGGGGCAGATCACGAAGGAGGCGGGTGTGGGACGTGAAAGCCTTTACAAGAGCCTCGACAGGAATGTCAACCCGAGCTTCCATACCATTATGAAGGGATCGTGCACGCTCTCGGCGGCAGGCTGACAATCCAACCCGCATAAGCTTGACTTTACGACCATCATGCAGTGGCCGCCCGAGCATTGGAAAAGGGCGATCGCTGACCATATTGTTGCGACATATGTGGAGAGATGTTCGTGGTGAGCTTGACGTACATAACATCGTAAAACTTCGGTCGTCTGGTTTGTTCTGCGGCTCATCAGTGAGGGAAAATGCTTAATTATGCCGCCTATCTCGCCTATATATGGCAGATTTTGAGGTTCGTACGGAGGCTTCTCGCTTATATATGGCAGGTGTTCGTGCGAAAAGTGTCAAAAACATGCCCCCTAAGTGGCTTTTCTCGAAGGGCATGTGCCATATATAAGCGAGAAACTTCAGGTCAAGATGCCAAATCTGCCATATATAAGCCAGATATCGCGGTTCAGTTCAGATGAACTGGGTGTATGTCCATAAATTTCGACGATTAGGGTGTATCAAGAGTTCCGAGTTGGTTTCAATGACAATCCGAGGGGGTGAAAACGAGTTTATGGGCACGCGCGCGGAGTCTCAGATGCGCAGAACTCCTTACGCAGCGCATATCACAATCCCAGCCAGGCGCGTAGGTCACGAATTTCCTGATCGCAGATGCCGTGGCCCATTCCCGGATATTCGAAATACGTGAGATTGCCGGTTTGCGCAAGTTTGTTGTGCGCGCACTGTTGGTCGGCTAAAGGAATTGTGCGGTCTTCGCTGCCGTAACAGAGTGCGAATCGCGTGCGTCCGGTCGCGGGCAAGGGCTCAGCGGTTTCACCTTTGAATGACGGACTCATCAAAATCGCCATATCGAACACATCGGGATGTTCCGCAACCATGCGATACGATAGGTATCCGCCTTGCGAAAACCCAATTAATACTTTACGGAACCGCACATATGCGGGCGAATCCAGCAATCGTACGACGGCGTCGCCTACGGCACTGCACTCACGTCGACGCTCTTCTACGGAACATCCATCTGGATACCAGTAGTAGCTTCCGATGTAAGGACGTTCGTACGTGCCTCGGAACGACAGATAATTCGGATGCTGGGCAGGAGCAATGGAGTTGTCCGTTGAAGATGCGTCTTGCTTCGGAACATCATAAATCGCATCAATAATGCGGATCATCTCATTTTCATCATTGCTGAATCCATGAAATCCCAAGAACAGCAGATTATCGCCGGCCTTTTCGCGGGCTGTCACATCAATGCTGGTACTCACGTTCAAACGCATGTCATCCTTCCGTCGCATGTCGATAGTATGCAGTTTTCCAACGGCACCATAACGGTGGACAGCGAAGTGGGGAAGGGCACGACGTTCACCGTTATGCTGCCGTTGGTTGAGGAAAACACTGAATATGTGGCGAAGTTTACAGCAATCCATCCGCATGCAACGCGCCATACATGCGGTCCAGGCATTCGACCAGCAGCGGATACGGCATTGCTATGTTCACGCGCACGCATCCGGCACCGGTCTCGCCGCATGAACGCCCGTCGGTCAACGCCACTTGCGCCTTCTCAAGGAAGTATGCGGCCGGATCGTCGATGCCAAGCGGCGAGAAATCAAGCCATGCGATATATGTGCCCTGCGGTTTGATATAGCCGACGCCGGCAAACCTTTCACGCATCTGCTCGTCGAACAACGCCAAATTCCTGCGCACATAGGCAAACGCATCCTGGAACCACAGGTCGCCTTCGTTATATGCGGTGGTGGTGGCGATTGCGCCGATGGTGGCGGTCTGATGTTCGCTCCACTCCGCCTTGACCGCCCACATGTCACGATCCGCAGGATTGGTAAGCAGCACCTGCGCGCACTTCGTGCCCGGAATATTGAACGATTTCGACGCGCTGGTAGCGGTCATCGACTGTAATGCGGCCTGCTCGCTGATGGTGGGGAACGGAATGTGCTTGCCCTCAAACACGAACGGCGCATGAATCTCATCATTGAAAATACGCACGTCATACTGTGCCGCAAGATCGCTCAGACGCAGCTCCTCCTCCAAGGTGAGCACTTTGCCGATCGGGTTGTGCGGGTTGCAGAGCACGAACGCATGGCATCCGGCCGCAAACGCGCGTTCGATGGCGTCGAAGTCGTACACCCATTGCGCCTCTCCGGTTTCGGCGTCGCCGCTTTGCAGCATTTCGATTTCGATCACGTCAACGTCGTACAGTTTCGGAACGCTCAAAAACGGCATGTAGGCAGGCGTCGGCACGATCACGCTGTTGCCCGCACCGACCAGTTCACGCAAGAAAATCTCATAAGCTTCGAGTACGTCGGGAACCACGCGAATAATGCTCGGATCGACATCCCATCCGTAATGCGAGCGTTGCCATCCTGCGCATGCTGCTGCCACGCGCTGTTTCCAGGGTTCGGGAATGTAGCCGAGTTTGCAATGGTCGCAGGCGTTGTCGATGGCTTCTTGGATGCAGGGAGCCAGGCCGTAGTCCATTTCGGCAATGAACGCGCCAATGCAGCCGGGGTAGCGTGTCCACTTGTCGGAGCCGACTGCGGCAAGATCGGCTGCGGTGGTGTGGTCGATGGCGTCGGCGTCAAAGCCGGAACCGGTACGATGCTTCATTTCCATGATTTCTTCCATGGTTCCAGCATGACGTACCGATGCTTGCACGAACAGTGTGTTCTTGTACTGAAAGCAAAGACTGTTATGAAGTTTTCTTATATCAGATGCTTTTGCTATTCAATTATTAATCTGATTATGACGATATAGCAAAATACTGGAAACAATTGTTTGCTGCAGTATTCCGCGATTGCGAATAAGCACGGATATCAAACGATGAATCAGATGTTTTCCAAATACTGGTGTGACGCCCTTTCGATTTCGTCTTTGACGCGGGCCACTGCCGGTCGGTCGTCCACTTTTCTTGTGACGAAACAGACTGTGCGGAATGCGTTGTTGTCGGCGATTGGCAGTGCGGCCAAATCGGGTTGGATTCCAGCGGTTGTGGCTAAGCGAGATATGATCGAGACGCCCATGCCGACTTCCACCAGATTCTGCGTGGCCCAAAAATCGTCGGTCGAATGTGTGATTTCCGGTGTGAAGCCGGCGGCACGCGCCAACGACACCAGATTCGCCTGGCAGGTTTCGCAGCCGGCGATCCACTGTTCGCCGCGTGCCGAAACCAATTGGACCGGCAGGTGCGAGCTTTCGTACTGGCGCGCGATCGCATTGTTCGCGCCGATCAGCAGCATCAGCGGATCGACGCCGAAAGGAGCGACTTCCAAATCGTCCGGTCCGGCCAAAGCGGGGAGTGAATTGTATTGGAAGATGATCGCGCAATCGGCAAGCCCCTGTTCCAACGCCTCCATGGCCTCAGGCGGCTCCATCTGCATGAGGCTCACGCGAATGTCGGACGTTTTGCTGATATGCACGAGCACGCGTGCCACGAACGACGAACATACCGATGGGGGAGCGACCAAACGAATATGCGTCGATCCGTTGCGCTGGTACTCTTCCACATCTTTGACGGCTTGGGTGACGCGATTGTCGATAAGCTGCCCGTGACGTGCCAGAATACGGCCGATCGGAGTCAATTCCACGCCATGCGACGTGCGCTGCACGAGCTTTGCGTCAAGTTCACGTTCGATCTTGCGGATCTGCTGGCTGATGGCCGGTTGCGACCATCCGGTTTCACGCGCGACCGCGGAGAACGAGCCCAAACGCTCCACGTTCCACAAGGTCACCAGAATCTGCGGGTTCAGTGTTTTCGTGCTGAATCCCGTGGCATTCGCGGTGATGCTGATGTCGGTGTTCGTGTTGGCGTTTTCACGCGTGTTGCTATCGGCTGGAGTGTTCATATGAGGGTAGTGCTCAGCTTTTTAGGAATGCGGGGATGGCCTCGGCCGCCGCATAGCCCGCGCGGTACATGCGTTCCAAACCTTCGAACGACTTGCTCAACGTGTTCAGGCCGTACAGGCTTTCCGGCGCGAGGATGAGCACGCGGCCGTCCTGCTCGTATTCCTTGGCCAGCGCCACTTCGTCGTTGTACGTCTGATAACGGTTGAGCAGTTTTTCCGCGGCTTCGGGGTGGCTGCGCTTCAAAATCCTGGCCGGGCCGATGTCCCTCTTCTGTTCGCGTACGGTGTCTTTCGGGCGGGTGAGTATCACCACGATACGGTCGTAGCCGTCATCGATGGCCTTCTGCACCGGAATCGGATCGGCGATGCCGCCGTCGTAATAGGGGACGCCATCGATCGCATACGGTTCGCAAGCTACCGGCACCGCTGATGACGCCTTCAGGATGTCGAAATTGTCGTAGCCCACGTCGGATTTGCCGAAATACTTCGTGGAGCCGTCTTCGGCGTTGCACGCAACCACGGTGAAACCGGTCGGGTTGGCTTCGAAAGCCGCGTAGTCAACCGGATTTTCGCCATCATGATTGCTGAGCGTGCTATACACGTAATCGAGGTTGGCGAAATTATGGTTCTTGACATAGCTGTCGAAGCTCGCGTATTCCTTGCGGAACGCGTACTGCGTGTAGAACGTGTGGTTGCGCCCATGCTGCTTCGCGATGAACGAAACCATGTTGGCGCTGCCGGCGGAAACACCATAGCAGTGGTCGACGCTGATGCCGTCCTCAAGCATGCGGTCCATCACGCCCGCACCGTAGATCGCACGGAAACCGCCGCCGACGTCGATCATTGCCGTCCTGTGAGCCATATGCGTCCCGTCCTTTCGCCGTTCGTCCCTTTTGCGGGTTTCAATCGACTTTACGCGGTCTAATTGACGTATTTTTGCGTGTTCGGTCATTTCTTATCGAAGGACGACGTAAGATATCTGCGAATAATCAACAAAAATGGAGTGGAGAAGATATCAATGAACGAAGCTGCACTGCCTCAGTCGACGGTCCACATCGCCCAAGCTGATCCGGACGGGATTCTGCTGGTGATTCACGCGGGTGCCGGCAATCGTGGCAAAAAGGATACGCCGGAACGTCGTGCCCAGGTGGAGCAGGATTTGAACAGGGCTCTTGAAGCTGGCTATGCGCTGCTGGAGCAGGGGGCGCCGGCGGAGGATGCCGTGTGCGCGGCTATCCGTGTTATGGAGGATGCTCCGGAGTTCAACGCTGGTCGTGGTGCTGCGCTGACGAGTGAAGGCATCGTATCCATGGATTCCTGCCTGATGACTGGTGTCGATGGCGAGGTCGGTTCCGCGTGCGGTCTGACCACGTCTAAGAATCCGATCAACGTAGCGCGTGCCATCAAGGAAAAGACCAAGCATGTCATGTTTGCCAAGCCCGGTAATGATTTGCTCAAGGAGTGGGGAATCGAACTGTGCGACAGTGAATATTTCATCACTCCGGCACGTCAGGAATCCTTGCGCGAGGCGCAATCCAACGGCGATGAGTGGGAGAAGCATGGCACCATCGGCGCTGTCGCCCGTGACTCGTCCGGCAACATCGCTGCCGGCACCTCCACCGGTGGCATTACCAACCAGATGCCGGGACGTGTCGGCGATTCGCCTCTGCCGGGCTGTGGCACCTATGCCAACAACGATTCCGTCGCGATCTCCTGCACCGGCATCGGTGAGGCGTTCGTCAAGGAAGTCGCTGCGCATCAGGTTTCCGATCGTGTTCTGTACGCCAAGGAAGAGCCGGTCGAGGCTGCGAAGGCGGCACTGGATGGTGTCGCCCGTCATCATGGAGATGGCGGTGTGATCGTCGTTCCGGCTCATGGTGAAGGCGCAATGGTGTTCAATAGCGAGATGATGAACTGCGGTTGGAAGTCTCCGAAGGGCAGCTACGTGCAGAGTTGATGCTGTAGTGGCAAACCGGCAAAACAAGCCACAAAAGTACAGTGGGGTTCGAATCCATGAAGGATTCGAACCCCACTGTACTTGAGCTCCCTATATGGCCGGCGAATCGTTCGTCCACCGGCCAGAAACATCACTTAGTGATGGTGTTGTAGGTAGGCAGATTGGTGTAATCGAACGATACGTTCTTCACGTTCGTTGCGGACGCGGCGGCGACGTTGTCGTTCCACAGCGGAATCACCGGAAGATCCTTGGCCAGCACTTCCTGCGCCTTGGTGAAGTCCTCGGTTCGCTTCTTTACGTCGGTCTGGGCAAGTGCAGCGTTCAGGAGCTCGTCGAATTCCGCACTCTTGTAATCACCATCGTTCGAACCATGACCGTCAGCGGAGCTGGAGGCATATAGCGGATTGAGATAATCTTCAGCGGACGGGTAATCCAGCATCCAGCCGGCACGGAACGCGGTTTTGATGGTGCGGTTGGTCACCTGGTTACGCACGTCGCTGAACGTGGCGTACGGCTCGCCAGCGGCGTCGATGTCGAGTGTGTTCTTGATCTGATTGCACACGGCATCGACCCATTCCTTATGGCCGCCATCGGCATTATAGGCGATTCGGAAGTTGCCGGACCACGGCTTGATGGCATTGGCTTTCTTCCAGAGTTCCTTGGCCTTGGAAGCGTTGTATTTCAGGTTGCTGCCGTTCTGTTCCAGTTTCTTCACATATTCGGGGACGAGCGGTGAAGTGAAATCGGTGGTCGGGGTCTTCGTGTTGTTGTAAACCTTCTTGACGATCTGGTCGCGGTCGATGGCCATGGAAATGGCCTGACGACGCAACTGGCCTTCTTCGTCGTTGCCGAAATGCTCAAGACGTTCCGGAATGACGAAGGACTGGAACGAGGATCCTGCCTGGCTGTAGGCGATCACGCTGGAATCCTGACGGAAGGTCTTCACCGCAGACTGTGGAATCTGATCCATCACGTCGAGGTTGCCAGACAGCACGTCGGAGTAAGCGGAATCCTCATTCGTGTAGACGCGGTATTCGATGCCTTTGTTGGACACCTTGCGGCTGCCCTTATAATCCTTGTTTGGTACGACGATGATGTTCTTGTCGTGGGACCAGGACTTGAACTTGTACGGACCATTGCCAATCGGAGCCTGGCCGAACTTCTTGATGTCCTTAAATGCCACGCTTGGCAGCGGGAACATGGATTGGTGCGCGAGCTTGGTCGGGAATACGGAATCAGGCTTGTTCAGCTCGACGACCAGCGTGTAGTCGTCCGGGGTGGAAAGACCGGAAAGTGTGGCCTTCGGATCGACGTTCGGATCCTGCAGTTCGTCATAGCCCTTGATGGTGGAGAATCGGCTTGCGGTCTTCTGCGCGTTCTTCACGTTGGCGGCGAAACTCCAGGTGTCGGCGAAGGAATGGGCGGTTACCGCCTCGCCGTTGGTGAACTTCCAGCCTTTCTTCAACTTGATTGTGTACTTGGTGGCATCCTCGTTCGGGGTGATACTCTCGGCGACTTCGAGATGTTGCTTGCCCTTTGCGTCGAAGCTCACCAGACCTTCGAACAGGTATCGAATAACTCTGCCGCCGCCCATTTCGTTGGTGTCGCTTGGAATTAGACCGTTCTGCGGTTCGCTGTTGTTCACTGAAATCAGCGAGGTGCTATCGGAGCCGTTGGAGGCTGTGTCATCGTTGGAAGACGATCCGCATGCGGCGATCGACGTCAGCATGGCACCCGCCGCGGCCATGGCCAGCAGACGCCGGAATGTGTTGTTCTTCATTTCATTCTCCTTTAATGTCGACTTTTCCGCCGATTATGTCGACGAAAAAACAATAGGACATAATATGGGAGTTTTATAAAATTTTCGTGTCATGTCTCAATTTGAAAACGAACCGCTGGCAGGCGTTGGATATGGACGTTATCTTCAGCTTTCTAGGAATGCGGGGATGGCCTCGGCCGCCGCATAGCCCGCGCGGTACATGCGTTCC
>OGMW01001669.1_pt1 | contig 18265 bp, 19 predicted proteins | sample 1573281 | NCBI WGS metagenome assembly OGMW01 (sample SAMEA2581907, study PRJEB24529) | metagenome | biome: Human gut stool | place: China | collected 2011 | reverse complement strand
AATGGCCTGTATGCTAAAGAAAGGATTACATTTGCATCAGATTCATCAAATTGACCGTCCGTTTGCCGAAATGATGCTTGGGCTTGAAAGCTGGATTCCTATGTATATGACGGGTCAGATTTCTCCTTATTATTTAAAAGAAAGCACCGGACAGACCTTCATGCATTTATTAAAAGTTTCCGGTGCTGCCGCACTTCAGGGTGAAGCAATTTATGGACATCACACACAGGGACGTTAAGCATAAAACCGAAATATCTTATTACAAAGAAATGGCGGAGCTGCTTTTAGAAAAAGCTTCTCCTCTCATGGAAATATTTCGGGGAAACGCTGCGATACCTTATCATGCTTTTTTACAGGCTGATACAAAAACTAATGGAAAACGATATCATATTTTATCCGCTTTACCGCTTCATACTCTAAATTCTTCTTTACTTGAGGACATTTTAAATCAGAATCAGATTAATAAAGAAGATGCTCAGAAAATCAAAGCATATATTGATAAAAAGTCTGCTCAGATTCAGCAGATTCTTTCCCATGATATGATTACGGAAGAATTCCCTATTTTATCCAAAGAAGAATTTAGTAGATTTCCGATTGCGCTTCCATTATCTGATATTTTTTATGAAAAAAACATCTATTATACCTGGGAAATGTATAAGCAGCATTTAGAAAGCACTTTAAATTACGAAAAAACACATCAAAACTATTGTATAAAGCAAAATCAACAATCTGCTTTTCGAAATATTCAGATCAGGATTCACGAAAAAAAATGGGTTCTCGTATCTAAAAACAGAACCCCTGCAATTCATTTTCTCATCCGGCATCCTAAAATGAGAAATGCTTTTGAAAATATGATCATACCAATTGTAGAATTCTAGAAAATAAAAAATATCCTATAGCAGCTAATATCACAGCTACTATAGGATACTTTTTATTTTCTTTCTAAGATTATTTATTATAGAGATTTCTCTTATCGACTACTCGAACCGCTTTTCCTTCGCTTCTTGTAATAGTCTTTGGCTCTAAGATGCTGACATCTACTTTGATTCCAAGCATATTCTTTAAACCATGTACGATTTTCTTTTCTCTAGCTGCGATAGCAACATCTTCCTGTTGCATTTCCGGTGTCATCTCTACCTGAACTTCGATTGTTTCGTTATTACCAATACGATCTACTAAAATCTGATAGTTTGCCTGATATCCCTGTTTTAATAAAACAGCTTCAATCTGAGATGGCCATACATTAACACCTTTTACTACCATCATATCATCGCTTCTGCCCATTGGTTTATGCATACGGATATGGGTACGTCCACAGGAACATTTCTTTCTTGTAAGATAACATAAATCTCTTGTGCGGTAACGGAGTAATGGATAGGCTTTCTTTGTAATACAGGTAAATACTAACTCTCCTATTTCTCCTTCTGGAAGAACTTCTCCTGTATCTGGATTAATAATCTCAGGAATGAAGTGATCTTCCTGTATATGCATTCCTTTTTGCTCTTCACATTCAAAGGATACACCCGGACCGGAAATCTCGGTCAATCCATAAATATCATATGCTTTGATACCAAGAGATTCTTCGATATTATGACGCATTTCCTCTGTCCATGGCTCTGCTCCAAAAATACCTGCCTTTAACTTGATATTCTCTCTATGTCCGCCTTCATTAATTGATTCTCCAAGGCTTGCAGCATAAGAAGGAGTACAGCAAAGAATGGTAGATCCTAAATCTTCCATAAACTGAATTTGTCTTTCTGTATTACCTGAAGACATTGGAAGTGTCATACAGCCCACTCGATGAGAGCCTCCATGCAGACCTGCTCCGCCGGTAAAGAGTCCATAACCGTAGGCTACATGGCATACATCATCTTTTGTTCCACCAGCTGCCATGATTGCACGCGCACAGCAATCCTCCCAAATATTAATATCTTCCTGTGTATAGAAAGCAACTACTCGACGACCTGTTGTACCACTTGTAGACTGCATTCTCACACATTCAGATAATGGTACCCCAAGAAAACCGTATGGATACTGATCTCTCAAATCATCTTTAGTAACGAAAGGAAGTTTATGAAGATCTTCGATTCCTTTTATATCTTCTGGTTCTACTCCTGCTTCTTTCATTTTATTGCGATAAAATTCTACATGATCATATACATACTTTACCTGCTTTACAAGTCTTTCACTCTGTAAAGCCTGCAGTTTCTCTACCGGCATCGTTTCAATCTCTGGTTGATAATAATTTCCCATTCTTCTCTTTCTCCTGTTGTCACTTAATTTATAATGATTTCATTTTCTTCTATTCTTCGCCTCTTCCAAGTGCAAATGCCTTGTGATTGAGTTCAACAAACTTTGCCGGAACACATTCCTCGATTGCTTTCTGCCACTTTTCTACTGGAATATCAAAGTATTTAGACAGTCTGCCCATTAAAACAATATTTACTGCTTTTGATGAACCTGCTTCTTCTGCTAAGGACAGACAATCCATCGCATCTACTTTAATTCCTAAAGCTTCCATCTTTTCGATAAGATTTTCAGGGTACTGTGCCGCACCGGTAATAACTGGCATTGGATCAATTTCCTGTGTATTTACAACAATTCTTCCCTCTGGTCTCAAATATTCTACATAACGGGCAGCCTCTAACTTTTCAAAAGAAACAATGAAATCTGCCTCTCCTTTATCAATAATCGGAGAATATACTTTATCTCCAAATCTTACATATGTAATAAAAAAGGGAGGAGGAATGTATAGTACGATATATTCATAAAAGAGGAATTTTTTCACTCCAAAATCTTACAAATGTAATATTTTGGAGATATAGTGTACATTGAAAATAGAATATGACCATATCAGCAAAGCAAAATGAATGGAGGTCAATATGAAGAAATGATTCTAATGGAACTGGATATGCAGCCCATCGGGATGACATTCTTTTAGCAGGAAAAACAGGTACGCAGAAATCAAGGCATCGAAGGATGATACTTCGGGTACGGAATTAGGATGGTTTGCAATTTTTACAGCAGAAGATACGGTAGAACGTCCTATATTGATTATCAGCATGGTAGAAGATGTAAAAGGAAGAGGAGGAAGTGGATATGTTGTTAAGAAAGACCGCCTGGTTCTGGAAGAGTGGTTTAGTAGTAATTAGTTTTTTACTGATGCATAGTGTTTCGGGGTGCAGCGATGCACCCCCGGAAGAAGATACAGTTTCGGAAACAGTAATTGATATTCAGGCTATTCCAGAAGAACCTCAGGAGAATGCAGAAGAAATTATAAACATCTGTATAGATCTTTATAAGAAGGCAGCAGAAGAAAACAAGATAGCTGATTTGGAAACGATTCGCAGTATTGTAAATTGCCTTGGAGAAAATGGATATCCGGCTGTTGACAGCAGAAATCAAGTTAACATGACTGAGGCAGAGCAGGTACTGGAATTTTGCGAAAAGGTGGATGCACAGGAAGAAGCAGAAATAACGATTCTTGAAGTCAGTTATTTTGGCGGATTTGTAAAATACGATTTGCACTCAAAAGACGGAAGGGTGGATGTGGTCAGAAGCTATTACAAGTATGAAAAGAAAGGATGATATTATGGCATTAAAAAGAAAAAGCATTCTACTGCTCATGGTATTTCTGATTGGGTGTTTCGTGTGTGCCTGTGGAAAAGAAGATAGTGTTGCGGGAGAATCTCTTGTGGAAGATACGGAAGAAGTATCTTCCACGGAGAAAATAAAAAATGCCGAGGAAGAGGCTGCAGAACAATGGGAAAAGGGCTACGACCTTCCAGTAGATGAACAGGAAAGGGAAGAAGCTGAGACTGACTGTAAAAAGCTGATGGAACATTATCTTGATATTTATGAAACTGCAGATAAAGGGATAGCATCCAATGTTGTTTTGGATGATCAAACGGTTCTTGAAATGCAGAAGAAGGTAAAGGACGCAGGATATCCAATTGCTACGATGGTAACGTATTTTAACATGGGGAATTATGAAAGTGTCGATAGTTTTCTTAAAGAATGTATGGAAGGGCAAAGCGGTTCTGTAGTAATTTATGAAATCCACAACGATGGTGGACTGGGCAGAATGAAATTCTTTTTTGATGGAACGGATATGTATGTTGTAAGTGCAAGAGGAATCTGGAATGCTGACAACGAGCCGGGAATTTCGTACATTTCATATACGAGACTCAAGGAATGGAAATACACGGAAAAAGGATGGTTCTGCTATGAGTTATGTGTGCCGGAGCCTCCAGAGGTCAGTGAAATCGTGGATGGAAGCTGCCTAATCAGAGTAAAGCCAATGACAGAAGAACAGCGTGAAATATCTGAACGTTGTGTTCAGGGACTTGGTTATCAGGGACAGAATCTTTTGTGTTCTAATTGGAATGCAGAAAATATGAGTGAGTTGGATTATAACGGAATGTTTGAATATCTGTATGGAATGAAATATGGAGAAAAGTTCAATTCTGAAGATTATCCAAATGGCATTCCGAAAGAAGAATTCGAAAATCTGATTATGGAGTATCTTCCCATAACAGCGGAGCAGATACGAGAGTACGCAGTATTTGATGAGGAAAATCAGACCTATCTTTGGGCGAGACTTGGGTGTTTCAATTATGCCCCTACCTTTTTTGGAACTTCTCTGCCAGAGGTTGTCGACATCAAAGAAAATGAGGATGGGACGGTTACGTTAACGGTGGAGGCAGTTTGCGACATGGTCATTTGCGATGATGCAGTCATTACCCATGAACTTACGGTAAGATTTGCAGAGGATGGCAGTTTTCAGTATTTGGGGAATGAAATCCTAAATGACGGAATTATGCAGATACCCGATTACCAATACCGGATTAAAGAATGATTTGATGATAATGGTGTTCTATGATAATCTTACATGTGTAAGAAAAGAAAGGAGGACACATGAAAAAATTAAAATTAGTTGGAATATTGGTAGCAGTTGTATTGATAGGCGGAGTAATATCCATTTCATTCATAAATAATAACATTGCCTATAAAGTGGAAAAGGAATTATGTGAAACACCACTGCCAGAGAAAACGGAACTAATAGAGTCAATATCACGGGCAGGGAAGCTGACAGGTAACGGAAACGGGATGCAATATTTTGGTGCGATTCTAATTCAGAGCGAGTTGTCCTTGAAAGAACTGGATGATTACTATTCGGATCACAGAAGCAATGAATGGGAGTATCTTGTGGAAATTCAGGAAGGACAGTCTATTGATGTGATTGACAACGAAACTCTGAATTTTGGGAAAGAAATAAATGACGCCGGATATTACATTGTATATTCATGGGAAAGCGAAAATTCTCTATTGAAAGAACTGGATATACGAGGACATTAAAAAGGGGGCTATATCAATGAAAAAATTTATGCTATGTATTATGGGCTCGCTCATTGCACTGTTTGTAGTATTTTGGTGTTGCATTTTGTATACGGTAAATTACAAGAAGATAACTTGCGATACATCCGTTTCACCAGATAAAAAATATGAAGTGATACTTCAAGCTGTTGGAGAACCGGAATGGCCTTTTGGTTCAGCAAGTGGACGGTTAGTCCTTAAAGAAGGCGAAGATAAGATATCGCAAACAGATTTTGAATTGCACAATGACGGTGCAAGCATCAGTAGCAGCTGTTGGAAGGTTACCTGGCATGAGGATTATGTAGAAATAATTCTATCAGGTGAAGAACAATTTGATGAACAAGTCATTTTATATTTCGATGGTATGAAAGAAATACAGCAATTGACAGATGTAGCAGATATTGAAGTAGAATATCCATCAGGAGAGAGATTAGATGAAAGCCGGGTTATAACTGAACAATCCTTTGATGTAGAATTGAATGATTGGGGTAAAGTACAGTTTGTATCTTATCTGCCGACTTATGAAACGCTCTGGGAAGATGTTTCATTTGTGCTGGCAAAAGACAATCAAATTATATATTATTTTCCGGAGTGTTATGAAAATAATAGTACAGAGAATGATAGTGTAGGAATGTTTGATAGTGTTGAAGCGGTTGGATTTCAGGATATAGATGGAGATGGTGCAAAGGATGTGATTATCATCATAAACTATGTTACAGGAGCAGGACCGCAGGGAATGATGCCACGAAAGACCATTAGAATATTCAGTTCACAGGATAATGGTTTTGTCATTCAACATGATTTAATGGATGAATTAATGGAAAATATGAAAGAGGATGATATTTCTATTCCTGCAATCTGTGATTATGTGACATTAATGGAAACAAATGAAATATATGATGGATATCGTACTATATATCAACAATACTTCGCAGACGAAGGATGTGATTTTATGATATCATACGGTGCGAATGGAAATTCTAGAGTTATCTTAAATGAGAATGAGGAAATGATAGAATATCTTGTATATGACAGACTTTCGGAGAATGAAAAATGCGAATTATATGTTTTATACAGAAGTAAGAAAAACACAGATGGTTCATGGTATATCTCAGAGGCGGAGATCCTTGATATATTTGCATATAGTATGTCTACAAAAGATGTGGTCAGTAGTGGTAAAACATCATGGTCAGCGACTGGAAGTGAAGAGCATGAAATAAATTAAGATAAGCTTTTGATTTTAATTCGATTATCTACATGTGGAGTGAGGTGTTTTTATGAGAAAGTTTGTTAGAACGTATTCTCCATTTTTAGTGTATTTTGTATGTGTGGCTTTGGCTTATTTTCTTTGTTTTTATTTATTTCCCAAATATAATGCTGCCTTAGCCTATTTGGGCTTTTTAATTATATATACATATATTGATATTGGGGTTTTTATTTTAGGTTTTTTTATGGGAAAAATCATTGTCAAACGCAGCATTGACATTAGCTTTTTGCTGTGTCTAATATATGCATTAATTTCTTTCGGGTTGATGCTCTTGATAGGTTCTCTGAAATACGTTTTTTATGATTATATGTATAGTAACTTTACGTTTACATTTTCAATCTTCATTGAATCATTAGGTGATAGAGATAGTTTGTTTGTTTCAATTGGGACATTTATATCTTTTTTTATTGGAGAAATTATAGAATACATCAATGATAAATCTAATTCTTGACGTATAGAACTGGATAATTGAAACGCTTTTATGCATAAAGTGAAAATAAAAAAATCGGGCAAAGGATTATACGACTATGACCTTTACCCGATTTCTTTATTTCCAGATATTCATGTCGGACAAGATAGACATGGTTATTTCAGTTGCGTTGCCTCCGGTAGCATCGCTGTCTGCACCAATGTTGGTAGCGAAAAAGTATGTATTATCTGCAGTTTCGATATAGCCGATAAACCATCCGTTCACATCTTGGCCATCCACACGTCCGGTTCCGGTCTTTCCGTAGAATGTTCCGGCATCGGAAGAGGAAAGGCAGATGGCATCTTTTACTGCATTGATATTTTCAGGGGCGAAGCCAAGGCTGTTATTTTGTAGCTTGGTTAGAAGTTCGACCTGCTCTATGGGGGAAATCTTCAAGGAAGATTCCATCCAATAAGTGGAGAGATCACCACTTATATTTTCGTTTCCATATCCAATTTCCTGAATATAGTTGGAAATGTCAGCGGCTCCAAGCTGTTCGTTCACAGATTCAAAATACCAATTCACAGAGGAATTCATTGCAGACTGTAAGGTCTGATCCGCATTCCATGCTTCAAATGGATAAGTTTCGCCATTCCATGCAATGAACGAATTTTCTGGTGTAATGATATCTTCTTCCAATCCGAACAGGGCATCATATATCTTGTAGGTGGAGTTTGGAGCAACTCGTAAGGTGGAATGCTCCATGTCGTGTATGCTCCATGCATCATTTTCTAAATCATATAAAACAAAGCTACCTTCGTATTCTCCGAAGTATGTGGAGAGGTCTACATAGGTAACATTCTCAGAAGAGGAGTCCCATTGGTAGTAGTTTTCGTCTGCTGCGTATGTAGAAATAAAAGGAGCAAAACCTAACAGGAGGACAGCAGTCAGTACAAATGCCGTCATACCTTTTAGCCTTTTTGTAAATGTTGGCTTCTCATAAGATGCGATATTGATAATTCTCCGCTTCATCTGCTCCATGTTTCCACCAAGGCTGGCAGCAAACGGAAAAGGAGTAAGTGAAACCTTCTCTGCAAAGTTAATCAATGTATTGCCATAATCTTCGTAAGCATCCTCTTCAAGCATCTTTAAAACAGAGGTGTCACAGGCAACCTCTCTGTCATTACGCATTTCTTTCAGAGCGTACCAAACAAGAGGATTGAACCAATATACCACTCCAGCAAGGTTCATCAGATAACTGGCAATAGCATCATGGTGCTTGTAATGCTGCAGTTCATGTAACAGCATATACCGCATATCGGATTCGTTATAATCAGAGATCAGATGAATCGGAAGATAAATACACGGTTTCAAAAGTCCAACAATAATCGGGGATTTCAAAAATGCGGTACTGTAGACAGGAATATCTCTGTGAATCCCTATCTCTTCTAAGCAGTGATGATACAGTCTGCGGACTTCCTTGTTCTGAAGGGGAAGTGCAGATTTCTCCAAGTTGCGTAAACGGAGAGAGGATTTGATTACCAATATAATCATTGCAAAAATGCCTACAATCCATATCCCTAACAATATGTATCCGGAAATGGATGGTGTCTCGCTATTTACAGAAAGTGCGAAGTCATTCATCCAGTCTGTATTTCCTGCTGGATTAATTCCCACAGCTTCTCCTATAGCGGTTGCGGTACCAGAAGCAGGAGAGCTTCTTAAGTTACCAAGCCACGAGAAGATTTGTGGAAATCCGATGAGACGGAACGGTATAAAGGGAAATGTCAGCAACCCAAGAAGCAGGAACCACAGATTATACTGCATACGGCTGGAAAGGTTGTCTTTGAATATCCGCTTGGCTATCAAAAGAATTCCGATGATACCGCTGATAAATACATTGCATATTAAAAAGCGTATCATAAAATCAGCCACGTTAATTGCCTCCTTTTTTTGACCTCTTGGAAAGAAGGGAGCGGAGGGTATCTATTTCTGTTTCAGACAGTCTGTCATTTTCTATATAGGCAGACAGCATGGCAGTGATATCCCCGTCATAGTATCGTTTCAGAAAAGAGTTGCTTTCCTGGCCGATGTATTCGCTTTCTTTCACGACTGGGGTATAAACAAACACTCGGCTCTGTTTTTCATAAGTCAGAACGCCTTTTGTTACGAGACGTTTGATTAAAGTCTGTATCGTCTTAGGACTCCAGCTTGTGGTCTGTAATAATTTATCTGTTATTTCATTTGTACTGATCGGCGCATGTTTCCATACGATTTTCATAACTTCAAATTCAGCTTCAGAAATCTGTGGTAAATCGCTCATTTCAAATCCCTCCTTAAATCTTACGGTTGTAATAAAAATATTATAGACGCTATTTATGTGGTTGTCAATTTTAGAAAAAACAGATTGGCTTGAAATCTTACTCGTGTAATAATTGAAATATTACAAGAGTAAGATTTGGAGATGGCAACAAAAAGAAAAGAACCAGAATCACAACGGATTAGCTGGTTCCTTTACTCGTTTGAATTACCTCTTTTATGTATAAGTGCTAAGAGGTATTCAATTGCTGGAAGAATCTCGGCTGCCTCTTGCTCATCACATTCCTGTAGCATCAATAACAGTTTTTGTTTTTTCAACCCGTCCGTAGTAGTGTCAGGGTGAAAAATACGGTCTGCAGGAATGTGTAAATAAGCGATGATCTGGCACAATACTTCGAACTTGGGATTACCACGGTCGTTTTCAATATTTAGTATTGTACGCTCATCACAACCTATTTGTTCAGCTAATGCTGCTTGAGATAGATTCTATCCCGTGATTTATGGTGCATCCGATGAGGATGATTGGACGAGCGAAGCTACATGGTATAAAGCCAATCCTTTCCTTGGAGAAACTATCGATATTGAAAAGGTTCGAAATGCCTATATCAGTGCAAGGGAAAATGCTGCAGAAGAGAATATCTTCCGGCAGCTTCGATTAAACCAATGGGTAAAACAGTCCACACGTTGGATACAGATGGATAAATGGGATGCGTGTGCGTTTCCCGTAAATGAGGAGGAACTTATCGGAAGAACTTGCTATGGCGGTTTAGACCTTTCAAGTACATCAGATATCACGGCATTTGTACTTGTGTTTCCACTGAGAAATGATGAAGAGTTTATGTATCGGAATAAGAACTGCATTTTTCTTCCAACATTTTGAAGTCACAGCATCTTGCAGCAAGGGAAGAATCGGGCTTGGCAATGCATTTCTGATATAATTTCATGGCTTTATTTTGCAGAGTGTCCTGAACATTGTCGATTAAAGCTTTTTCTTTCTGGAGAAGGTAGACATAGTCTGTTTTTTCTTTTTCGTTACTGAAAGAACGGAAGCAACGGTGTACAAGGGGTACAAACAAGATTAAAAAGAAAAGATAGATTTGAAAGTAAGTAGAGTGGGATAATCCAGAAGTTAGAGCTTAGATTTTCCACTCTACTTGAACGTGGTCGCTAGTTGCGCTGATTGAAATAATCAGGCCGTCAACGGCTTTCCTTTTGTCGTCAAATTCAATGCTGTCCCAATGGTCGAGGTAATAAGAGAGTTCCTGCTCCTTTTGGGGTGACATTGTTTCAATGGACATTTCCGCAATCTCCTTTGAAATGGTCTGGCGGCGAGTGTCCAGTTCTTCAATTTTTTTGTTAGCATAGGCAAGAAGTGTTGCGTTGGCTCCGGTTAGCGTATCAAGTAGTTTTTCAATCTCGGCTTCAACTTGCGCCAGTTCAATTTGATGGGCGGTCAGTTTGGGATTGACTTTTTCCTCCCGGCTATGGCGGACTTGAAAATTTTTAAATCTCGCCCGCATAGCACTGAAAATAAATTCCTCAAATTCAGATTTACGGATTTTACCACAGCCCGGGCAGCCTTTATTTTCAGTCCGTTTACTACAGCGAAAATAGCCTTCGCTGTTCGGAACGTGTGTTGCCTTTAAGGCATATCCGCAACACCCGCATTTAACTTTTCCGGCAAGCCATGTATTTTTCGGCTTACGTCCTTGTTGAAAACTCTTATTTGTCATTAGCTTCTTCCTGCATTTCAGCCATACATCAGACGGTATGAGCGCTTCATGTGGAGCGATTACAAGTATCTGGTCTTTCAGGCTCCTGTCTTTATCCTCCTTCACGTCCCGGCCCTGATAGAGATAACAGCCATTGGTTCCGGCAAAATCGGAAGCGTCATTGACAATAGCCGCCCCCTGGCTTTTAAAAAATTCGTAGAGTTCTAAATCTGCTTGTGCGTAAACAGGATTTCTTAAAAGCTGTGAAATAAAGGTACGGAATAGCGATTTACCGTAAACTTTGATGTTCTGTTCCTCAAAGTACCGTGTAATGTCACCAAAAGACGTTTCCGGCTCGGAATACATTTCAAACATGAGCTTTACATATTGGGAAGTTTCGGGGTCTGCCACCATCTTTTTTGTGCGGATACCTTCAACCACTGTCGGCTCCAACTGATAACCATAGGGGGCCTGTCCGCTCATGTGAAAACCTTTCAGGCACCGGGAGTAGTAAGCGTCCGTGACGCGTTTCTGGATTGTCTCACGTTCAAGCTGTGCGAATACGATACAAATATTCAGCATGGCCCGCCCCATTGGGGTTGAGGTGTCGAACTTTTCTGTGGACGAAACAAACTCCACGTCATATTCCTGGAACAGCTCCATCATGTTTGCAAAGTCCAGAATGGAACGGCTGATTCTGTCCAGCTTATAAACGATTACCCGCCGCACCCGGCCCTTTCGGATTTCTCCTAACAGCTTTTGAAACTCCGGCCTGTCCGTATTCTTCCCGGAATAGCCTTTATCCTTGAATACTTTACAGCTTCCGCCTTTCAGCTCATACTTACAAAAATCAATCTGGCTTTCAATGCTGATACTGTCCTTACGGTCTACCGACTGTCTCGCGTATATACAATCTTCTCTGATAATGTCCATATTGGGCTCCTTCCGTATGGAATGGAGCTACCAACCTTACAATTATATTATACCATAGGCAGCCCCGGACAACAATGTTGCGGTTGATTAGTAAAATCTGTCCGTGTATTTACTGAACACATCATATAAGTGATTTTCGATTTCTCTTTTTCGCTTGTTCTTTTCATCCGGGGATAGTACCGGAATTAGATTTTCCAATACGATAAGTTTCCCTTGAAAATATACGGATTGTTTTTCGCTTTGGTATGTAACAGATTGAACCATCGAAAACCTCCACTTTTCAGTACGGATGAACAGCGGCCAGCTTCCCTCTTGTCTGCTGGGGAAACCTAAAAAAGCGGCTCCCTGGAAGGAACTGCCCTTTGAGCTTTCCCCAGCCTCGGGCCACGTTGGCCCGAAGCTAATAATCGCCGTTATAATATTTCTGTTCAGCCTCGTTGAGTGTGTATAAGTCAAACACTCCATAAAGCTGATTTACTACACGGCTAATATCTTTATGGGTGAATCCACAGTCCTGCATGGCCATAATCACATAGCCCCGGCAGGCGTCATTACTCCATATATTCAGCGTTAATTCTGGACTAGATATATTTTCCTTCATAAAATTCTCCTGTTCATAGAAAAATATGGGGCCCAGCCAGAACGGTTGCCCTATCATCAGACAGTAATAGAGGAAGGGCCCCACAGGTTAGAAAGTTTTTTCAGATAGACCGGACGGACAGTTGGCTTTTTGTCCCATAGCATTTCAGCTCTCCCCATTCTGATGGCAAGGCGATCTCATTACCTGCGACGGCTCACGGTTCGCAACACCGCTGCACGCTCGGATTGTGACTAATCGCAAGTATCCGGGTTTTGTGTTTTGTCCGGCAGACCTGCCACAGTCTGCCTACGGCATGGGCCTGGTCGCTCTCTCTAGTGTAAAAATAGAGGTCATGGCGGGCCTGTCACTGGACACAAGCACCCTTCGTATCCGTCTATCTTTTATTCAGTTTTCAATCTGCGTGAGGCGTGTCCCGCTTCGGGCCAATGTGGCCCGAGGCTTTGACTGCCTCTCATAAGCCATTTCATTTTTGAGGCGAAATCGGTACACCTTATAAAAATTTTTTTAAAATTTTTTCCAAGTTCCGAAGGCCGCGCTCAATGGCGAGCCGCACGACCTTTTCATCCACACCCTCGGCCCGGGCAATGTCTTGTTTCGTCAAGCCGAGAATGAAATGAGCGTAAATGCGCTTTGCCTGTTTGTCGGGCAGTCGTGAGATGGCGGTATAGAGTTCTTGTATCGTCACTTTACGCTCATACAGTTCATAGGGAGAGAACGCAACGAAAAGCGCCTCATGCTCAATTCCATCATTCCGATCCAGGGAGTAATAGGCTTTGTGCCGGTATGTACGCAGACGGTAAGCGGCTTCCTTCCGGTCAAACTCCTTGAACATTTCAACAACATCTTCTGGTACTTCCATAAAGTAGTCTGACGTATAAAAAGGGTAATAGTCCCGTAAATTTATAATAGCCATATTGAACCTCCGCTTTGTTTTGTGATGGATGGACAACAAAACAGAAGCGGCGGGGAGCGTATATGTAGGCTGAAATTTCTGAAATTTTCAAAAAATAACAGTGAAAAATCTATAAAATAGTAAAGATGGCTACTCGTTCTAAAAAAGCCTCGACAGCTTATCTCAAGACTGGCTCTGTTTCGATAGCAAATCCTGAAATAAGGTGTCGAACATAAAAAAAGCTCAAACAAATAACAGCTTGTTTGAGCCTTAAAAAAGTTTAAATTGGAATAAAACTCCTCCCATCTAGGAGGAGGTAAAGCAAAAGGGGCGTTGCTTCATCTATTTTTTCTCAATAATCTAACTCATGTTATTAGCAACCTCCGCGTAAAAATCTCGTAGTTCTTTTATTATCATATAATGTATTTTTTGCAAAATTTGTCGTAGATAGGAGGCAAAAATAAAAAAATAGAGTAGAGGATATGTTAATGGTTAACGTACCTCTACTCTATCTAATTGTTACTAAAAATTTTCTTTTAAAAAGGTTGTTACAAAACAGACTCAATTTACTATATATAGTATATGTCAATTATTAAATCTACCATATACAGAACATTACTTTTCTCTTTGCAACAACCCTTTTAAATTGTATAATTGCTTTCACTTAATCAGCATTATTTTTTATCTGATTGAATAGCCATCCTATAATTCGAGCTATACAGTATAAAACACCAAGTCCAAGGACGGAGCATACAACTAGAAAAAATATAGACATTGCCGACATATTTACATCAACACCTTTTTGAATAGGACTCTACTTATATTATTCTTAATTTAATACGGTAGAAACTTCTCCATTAAAAACTTCCGTTCTTAAAGCGAAAGAAAGTGTTCCTACTCCGCCGACTACATTTGCTCTCATAGAGCCAGTCACTTCGGCCGCTTTGCTTGAGGTAGATGTTGCACGGCCAATGGCTAAACTTTCATCTTCAACCGTTCCGCCAACACAGTAGGTATTTAAATCACGTGCATTAGAAATTTTCCACTGGCTACCACTCTTTGATAAGTCAAATCTGTAATCCATACCTGCGACACCCCAAAATGCATCCGATTTCCACGTTCCTTCAGTAGCAGGATCACGAGTTAAAGGAGGCGTATAGCTAAGTGTCACTGTTACCGGCTGACCGTCCTTCTCGAAATGTAATGTTTCCGAATAGGGCTGGCTTTCGTCAAAATTATTCAGATCGACACTGAATGTTTGTCTCTGTTCTGGAGAATCAGCAGCAAGAGCACTAAATGCGCTACCAACTACCATGAGACTCAGCGCTACCAACAGACCCAATGCCTTTTTCAAACCTTTCTTCATAAATGACCTCCTTGAGACTTTACCATAGTAACAAACTCAGATTTTTTAGCGCCCACCATTATGTAAGGCACTATTCTCTCAAATTCTCCTCCTCTATAGCCCCAATGGTATCCCTCCCTTTACTAATCGGTTATGAGCTTTTTATAACTAACTGTAGTATACCACAGAATCCCTATATATGCAATATAATCTAAAAATGGTAAATAAAACTTAATAAATTGTTAATTATCAACATATATCGTATATTTTTCTGATATAAAAACCGGGTATTCAAGTTTTGTGTTTTGATGTTTGAGTTAAAACGATAAAAAGAAAGAGAACTTGTTGATATAAAAAAAATATCATTCTTTTTGCATAAACATATAAAAACTCGAAAAGCGATTGATAAATCACCGAAAATTTGTGGCGAATTTTCTTAATATAGATATTTTAAGGAGGTATTGCGTAAAACAATAGATGTTGTATAAACTCAATAATCTTTTTTGCAGTATATTGCTAAATAGCTAAATGGCAAGCAATGCCTCTGTGGCCACAAGTGGCACAAAGGCTGCTTGTTGGGGCTCGCCCCAAACCCATATCTTCGGGCCAACATGGCCCGAAGTGTCAGCGTCGCTTTGCTCCTTATTTTCATAACCTTAACGCTCCTTTTCCTGCTTTCTTCCCGGCTCGGTGTAGCCCATCAGAGTGTCAATGTTCGCCTTGATTGTGACGATCTCCTGCATATCCCGTCGTGCCTTCTGGTATTCTCCATAGAGCTGTTTTTTCTTTGCTGTGAGCTTACGGCCTTCTTCCTTCAGCACATCCATTTTGGGGAGCTTCGCCCCGCCCAGCAGAGAGCGCATTTCCGCTTGTGCAGCCCGGTACAGTTCAAGGTCGGCCTCATGCTCCGCAAGGAATTTCCGGCTGTACTTCGTCGCCTTATACTGCTCAAAGACTGGGCGGGTTTTGGCATACTGAACCGTTGCGGCCTTTAGCCCGGCATTGGTTTTCATGGCCTGTTCCGTCTGCTTGACCTGTTCGGAAATAACATGGAAACGGTCTGCCGCCTCGGTGGCTTTCTTCGCCAACTGCTCATAATCGGTCAGGTTATTGTCCTGTATATAGGCAAGAGCGGCGGCCATCTGCTTAATGTTAAATACCTTCGCCCAGCGTTCATATCCCGGCCCCTTACCGGCAGCCAGCTTTGCTTGAATATCCACCGCCAGACTGATTTTCCGCTCCGAGCGCCCGGGGCGTTTTTCTTTGCCCTCAATGGCGGACAGAACATCTTGCAAGTCGTAGCCGTCCCCCAGCGTGGAGGCACGCAGACGGGTGAAGCGTTCCTGTCCCTGCCCGGTCAGCCGGAAGCTGATACCGCCGCCCCGAACCGTCTTGACCTCATACCCGGCCCGCTTCATCAAATTGAGAAATTCGTCCAGATCAGCGGGGCGTTCCGCCAGCGCAGTATCAATAGCAAGGCGCAGTCGGTCCTGATAGGAAAGCGGCCCTTTCCGGTCTTTCTGCCACTCCCCATAGTTCCGATACTTGCTCTTGCTCCGGGGCTTCGGGTTCTCCACGATGGACAGCCCGTTTTCAAGGCACAGCCTGTCAGAGAGCCGCCGAAGGGCGAAGCTGGAGCCCCAAAAATTTCGGAATTTCCGGGTGCAGTCAAGGGTGGTGGAGTTGTAATAAATGTGACAATGGATGTGCTGCTTATCGGTGTGCGTGGTAACGATAAAAGCGTGCCGCCCCTTTGTCCAGCGCATAGCCAGCTCATAGCCGATACGGTTCGCCTCCTTCGGGGTGATCTCGCCCGGATAGAAGGATTGTCGTATCTGATAGCACAGCACATTATTTTCTTTCTTCTGTTCCCGGCCCGTCATAGCGGCATAGCTGGCCTTTGCCAAAAGGAACTCGTCCGCCACGGTGGCCGGATCACATTCATAAGCGGAGATATACTTTCCGCTTTCTGTTTTCTCCGGGTCCTTGCCATAGTCCAGACAATCCCGGATAGCCTCAGCAATCGTTTCGCCTTCGCCCGCATGGCGCTGTAACAAAGTTGTGGTAGCCAAAAATCATTCCTCCTTTCCATGAGAAAGGGGCGGCCCATTCAGACCGCCCCGACTTCGGGCCAGTATGGCCCGAGGCTGCTTAACTTGCCAGAAACCGGTACAGAGCGGATTTGCCTCCGTCCAGCGCCCAAAGAAGGGAGCCCGCCGCCGCTTGCAGTCCATACGGCGAAAGAAGGAAGGCAAGAAACAGAAATACAATCCCGCCTATGGGCGTCGGCGTGAAAAAGAGAGCGACACCCAGCACCGTCAGGATCACAGAGGCAATCGTCAGCAGGACGGCACAAATATCAAATAGGAACACCAGCAGAGCCGCCAGAAGGGACAACGCTAAAGCAAAGGGAGCAACCAATATTTTCAGCAGTATCTTCATCTTCAAAACCTCCTTTATCTATCCTTCCTACCTCTATTTTATCATGCCTGCCCGGGGACATAAATGTTGCGAAAGATTAGTGAATCCTGTCCCAAACCTTCGGGCCATGATGGCCCGAAAACAGAAAAAGCAGGACACATTCATGTCCTGCCAAATTTCTGCTATTCTGTTTCCTGCTGCGGGCAATCGGGAACTGTCAGCAGCGAAGTGTCGATAACAATATCCTCTGCTGGTTTCAAGAGCTCTGTCAAATCGTGCTGCCGTCCCACGTTGGTCACATCAATTTTATTCACGCATATTCCAATCCACGGAAACTGTCTGCTTAATTCATCCATCAAGTCGTATATATCAGCAGTTGCCAGCTTATCATCCGATATGTAGCCGGAGCCTTGACGGTGAGAAAAACGATGCCGTTTGAAGAACCGGCGCAAGTCGTCATACGCCTGCCGGTAATTGGCTCCGGGGTAATGCTCTTTTAATTGATGGGTGTCCAGATCAAAATTTAAGGCTTTGAAATATTTTCTCTCCAAAACTCAAGCCCTCATTGCTGTTTTTTCCTGATAGTGGGTCAACAGATCTTCTTCATTGAAATCATCTGGACTGTCAGAATCGTCACTGTCACAAAGACGCCACACAGAAACATTATCCATGAACCATGTCTGCCGCTTCAAGGTATTGACGATCCGGCCGAACAGACTAAAATCCCTCGCTCTGCCGCAGTCACGGAATACCAAAGCGCCGGAACCATCCTCCATACGGGGAAGGCCCACGGTTTGGAATGTATGATTGATTGTGTTGTAAATGCCATCCAGCCGGTACTTATTTTCGGCTGTGATTTTATCATCATTCATGCGAATAACCATTTTCAGCATGGTATCAGCCTCCCTTCTTGAATTATTATATCATTATAGAGCTGGTTCTACAATCTTGAAAATCTGAATTTTTTATGACGGGCTTCGGGTCATGCTG
>OGMW01001665.1_pt1 | contig 18309 bp, 16 predicted proteins | sample 1573281 | NCBI WGS metagenome assembly OGMW01 (sample SAMEA2581907, study PRJEB24529) | metagenome | biome: Human gut stool | place: China | collected 2011 | reverse complement strand
GCCGTACCCGCGTAAACGGAACGATCTGTGCCCTGATGTCGGATCTGGGACTTTTAAAGGATCTGCCCCAGTCCAATCAGCTTTCTCTGTTTGATCTGTAAAAAAGACAGCCGTTGCCATTTTATTTAATCTGTGTTATGATACGGAAGAGCTTTTTTTATAAAAAGCTCTTTTCCGGCTTTGCGGGGGAATGCATAAGGGCCGGAATACAAAAAAATTACGGGAGATATGAGAAATGGAACGTGAAAAGTTTTCTTCTAGGCTGGGCTTTATCCTGATTTCAGCAGGATGCGCCATCGGTCTGGGCAATGTATGGCGTTTTCCCTATATTGTGGGAAAATACGGTGGAGCCGCCTTTGTGCTGATCTACCTTGCTTTTCTTCTGGTCCTGGGACTTCCTATTGTAGTGATGGAGTTTGCCGTGGGCCGGGCCAGCAAAAAGAGTGCGGCTCTGTCCTTTGATCTGCTGGAACCCAAGGGAAGCAAATGGCACCTGACAAAATATATAGCAATGGCAGGAAACTATATGCTGATGATGTTTTACACGACAGTAGCCGGCTGGATGCTTCTGTACTTTTTTAAAATGCTCCGGGGCGACTTTAATGGACTTGATTCTGCCGGTACGGCAGAGGAATTCAGCAAAATGCTGGCTGATCCGGTGATCATGACAGTATTTATGGTTGTCATTGTTCTGGTATGCTTTACCATCTGCGCGCAGGGACTTGTATCCGGCGTAGAGCGTATCACAAAGATCATGATGCTCCTTTTGTTCCTTTTAATGGTGGTATTGGCCGTTCATTCGGTACTGTTAGAGGGCGGTGCTCCGGGTCTTGAGTTTTATTTAAAGCCGGATTTCGGAAAGATGAAGGAGGCCGGACTGGGAGAAGCGATCTTTGCAGCTATGGGCCAGTCCTTCTTTACCTTAAGTATCGGAATCGGCGCTCTTGCGATTTTCGGAAGCTATATCGGCAAGGAAAAGAGACTTACCGGAGAGGCCATCAGCATTACTCTGTTAGATACCTCAGTTGCTTTTATGTCCGGTCTTATCATTTTCCCAGCCTGCTTTGCTTATGGGATCGAGCCTACATCCGGTCCGTCCCTTATCTTCATTACCCTTCCAAATGTATTTAACCATATGGCAGGGGGACAGCTGTGGGGCGCTCTGTTCTTTGTATTTATGACCTTTGCGGCCCTGTCTACGGTAATCGCCGTGTTCCAGAATATCATTTCCTTTGCCACAGACCTGACCGGCTGTTCCGTTAAAAAGGCTGTGTTCTGGAATGTGATCGTAATCATCCTGCTGTCCATGCCGTGTGTTCTGGGCTTTAACGTCCTGAGCGGTATTCAGCCTCTGGGACCGGGAACCACCATTCAGGATCTGGAAGACTTTATTGTCAGCAATAACCTTCTCCCCATCGGAAGTGTGCTGTATCTGCTGTTCTGTACCAGCCGGTATGGATGGGGCTTTAAAAACTTTGTAAATGAGGCAAATGAAGGAGAGGGGATTGCTTTCCCGACCTGGGCCAGAGTCTATGTGTCCTATATCCTTCCTCTGATTGTGCTGTTTATTTTGATTGAAGGTTATATTGGATAATTCATAGAGGAAAACATCCTCTGGCATTTGGGGCCTGTGCAGACAGATGCACAGGCCTGTTTTAATCTCTAAAATGGCAATGTTTCCAGTTGTTTAAATTATTTTAAAAATTATGAAAATTTATGGTTGACATTTCCTGAAAAGTGTATTATACTTACGTACGTAATCGAGGCGTGGCTCAGTTTGGTAGAGCGCTGCGTTCGGGACGCAGAGGCCGCGTGTTCGAATCACGTCGCCTCGATTTTTCAAGGCCTGATGGTCAAGCGGTCAAGACGACGCCCTCTCACGGCGTAAACCCGGGTTCGATTCCCGGTCAGGTCACTGATGGGATGGTTGTTGCATTGCAACAGCCATTTTTCATCTTTATGGATATTGATTTACATCTAAAATTTAATAGTTGTATGCTTCCATAGCGCAGTTGGTAGCGCACTTCACTCGTAATGAAGGGGTCGCCGGTTCGAGTCCGGCTGGAAGCTTGTAAAGCAGACGATCGGTTTTCGGTGGTCTGTTTTTCATTTATTTACTACTGTGCTCTTATGGATAATGACGTACGGGCTGCCTGTCAGGATGAAGGGTATGGAAGTATTTCAGGTATTAGGAGGAGAACATACATGATTCGCTTAGGAATGATCGGAACCGGCAAAATTGTTCATATGTTTGCCCAGGCGGCTTTAAAGAGCGGAAATTATCGTCTGGAAGCTGTCTGTTCCAGAGATAAAGAGAGAGGAAAGGCATTTGCAAAAGAGTACGGAATTTCTCAGGTGACAGTGTCTCTTGAGGAGCTGGCAGAAATGAAGGATGTGGATGCGGTATACATTGCCAGTCCCAATAGCTGCCATTTCAGCCAGTCTATGATGATGCTCAGGGGAGGAAAGCATGTGATCTGTGAGAAGCCGGTGGTTCCTTCCATGAGAGAACTTCAGGAGCTGTTGGAAGAGGCAAAAAAGCATCAGGTGATCCTGATGGAGGCTATGCGTACTGCATTTGATCCCGGCCTGAAAAAACTGGAGGAGTTGATCCCTCTGATCGAACCGGTGCGCAGGGCAACTTTGGAATATGGAAAGTATTCCTCACGTTATGATGCGTTTTTAAATGGAGAGATTCTTAACGCATTCAATCCTTCTTTGGCCAATGCGGCTGTGATGGATATTGGGGTGTACGCAGTGTACGGGCTGGTACGTCTGTTCGGAAAGCCGGAAGAGATCAGAGGACTCAATGTAAAACTGTCCAACGGAATGGAGGGGATCGGTACCATTCTTGCCCGTTATCCGGGTATGATCAGTGAGATCCTTTATTCCAAGATTACGGATACCATAGGGGAAAGCCAGATCCAGGGAGAGAAAGGAAATATCCTTGTGGATATGATATCAGAACCTTCCAGGATCACTCTGAAGCTCAGGAATCAAAAGGAGCAGGTATTCAGATTGACGAAGGATCCGAATCCCCTTTATGAGGAGGCAAAAGTGTTGGCCTCCATTCTGGAAAACAGAGATTTCCAGAGAGCGGAATGGTATCAGAAGCAGACAGCGGTCCAGATAGGTATTATTGAAGAGGTAAGACGTCAGACGGGAATTGTTTTCCACGGTGAGGCTGATACCCTCTAAGGATAGATTCCCCATGGCGGAATGCCGCATTTATATCGGTTCATTCTCATACCCGTACACCATATACTCCATCATCCGGTCCGTAGTGGTCTCATTACGGATAAAGCTCATAAGAATATGGCAGATTTTTTCAATCCGGGGTTCCGGAAAGTCCTTGCCATCTATCTCATTCTTTAAATCTTCACGCATTTCAAAGAGTGTGTCTCTTCGCGCCGGGAGGTCAAGCATCATGGCCTTTGCAACGGTCCCTATGGCGCAGTAGGCCTCGATGGGAGAGGACATCTGAGCCGGGGGCTCAAAGCCGGCCTTGATATCCAGGGCCATTTTTATGATGTATGACATATTCAGTTCCTTCCTTTTTTGCTCCATTATATCATGGAAAGCCGCCTTTCGTTTCAGAAATATAAAAATTCTGCTAAATTTTCAAGAAAGTTTCCCGCTGCATTGTGGGAACCTGGGAACCATGGTATACTAAATTTGAATGGAGTTCCTGCATTTTCCAGCAGGAACCGTTTAAATTTTATTACAGGAGTATACGATTATGAAAAACCAAAGATTCCGGCTGTATATCAACTGGGGGCTTACAGCATTGGCTGTTATTGCCTGCAGTGTTTTTCTGGCTTTTTCCCTGATGAAAGTTCAGACTATTTTTGGAGTGATCGGAGAGATCATTCAGATTCTGATGCCTATTATTTATGGAGGCGTTCTCGCATACTTGATGCTTCCTGTCTATAATTCGGTCTATTTCTTTGTCTGCCGTAATACGAAAAAGCTGTTTACCACAGAAAAAGTCAGAAGCAGAGCGGGAAAAACAGCAGCTACAATTGCCAGTCTGCTGTTTCTGCTTATATTGGTCTGCGGCTTGGTCTGGATGATTATCCCACAGATCATGGAGAGCATTCTCGGATTTCAGGAAAGCCTGGCCGAATATATCAATAACCTTACATTATGGCTGTCACAGCTTCTTGAAGATAATCCGGAACTGGAAGAAATCGTGATGCCTCATTTTAATGAGGCGGCCATGGAATTTCAGCACTGGATGACGACAGATCTGGTGCCAAGTATTTATTTGATCCTGGATCATGTATCTGCCGGAGTGATCAATGCGGTTACAGTGGTGAAAAATATTTTGATCGGTCTGATCGTAATGATCTATCTGCTGAATTTAAAGTGGACACTTTGCGCTCAGTTTAAGAAAATAATCTATGGCCTGTTCAGTGTTCGCATGGCAAATCGGCTGATTAATGAGATCCGCTTTGCCCACCATGTGTTTGGCGGTTTCATTACAGGAAAGCTTCTGGATTCTCTGATCATCGGCATTATGTGCTTTTTCGGAATGCGGTTTCTAAAAATGCCCTATGTGCTTTTGATCAGCGTTATTATTGGTTTTACAAATGTGATCCCCTTTTTCGGTCCGTTTATCGGAGCCATTCCCAGCGCATTTCTGATCCTGCTTGTAAGCCCTTTAAAATGTCTGTATTTCCTGATCTTTATTCTGGTGCTGCAGCAGTTTGACGGAAATATTTTAGGGCCGAAGATCCTGGGAGATTCCACCGGCCTTCCCAGTTTCTGGGTGCTGTTTTCCATCCTGCTGTTCGGAGGACTCTTCGGCTTTGTCGGAATGATCATAGCGGTACCGGTATTTGCAGTATTTTATCGTTTGATCTCTGAATATATCTGCGGGATGCTCAGAAGAAAAAAGCTTTCTGCTCGTACAGATGATTACAGGGAATTAGACCATATAGATCCCATAGAGGGAACATTTATAGAGCATACGGAAAAATAACGGATCCATCAAAAGGAGGGTATTCATGGCAGATCTTCAAACCCGATATCTGGAACGGCTTGCAGAGCTTTATCCTACAGTAGCTGCGGCTTCTACGGAAGTTATTAACCTTGAGGCCATTTTAAATCTTCCTAAGGGAACGGAGCATTTCCTTACGGATATCCACGGGGAAGCAGAGGCATTTTCCCATGTGCTGAAAAATGGTTCCGGCGCAGTGCGGCGCAAGGTAAATGACGTGTTTGGGAATACGCTGTGCAGAGAAGATAAGCGCAGTCTGGCAACGCTGATCTATTATCCCAGAGAGAAAATGGCGCAGATTTTAGAGCACACGGCAAATAAGGAGGACTGGTATAAGATTACTCTTTACCGTCTTATAGAGGTCAGCAAGCGTTCTGGCAGCAAATACACCCGTTCTAAGGTGCGCAAGGCGCTGCCGCCGGAATTTGCCTATGTCATTGAAGAGCTGATGACGGAAAAGGCAGATATCCGAGACAAAGAATCCTATTACACCGCCATTATCGCCACGATTATACGGGTGGGCCGGGCGGAGGAGTTTATAAGAGCTCTCTGTGAGCTGATCCAGCGCCTGGTCGTTGACCATCTGCACATATTGGGAGATATTTATGACCGCGGCCCCGGTCCGCACCTGATCATGGATAAGCTGATGCAGTATCACTCTCTGGATATCCAGTGGGGCAACCATGATGTGCTCTGGATGGGAGCGGCTGCAGGGCAGAGGGGCTGTATAGCAAATGTGATCCGTATCTGCGCCAGATATGGGAATCTGGATATTTTAGAAGACGGTTATGGCATCAATCTGCTTCCTCTTGCTACCTTTGCCTTGGAAACCTATGGGGATGATCCCTGCAGCTGCTTTGCCTTAAAGGGAAGCCATCCATGCAGTCCCGGAGAAAAGGAACTGAATCTGCGTATGCACAAGGCCATTTCCATTATCCAGTTTAAGGTAGAAGGCCAATTGATCAAGGAGTATCCGGAGTTTGGTCTGGAACGCCGCCTCCTTCTTCACCGGATCAATTATGAAAATGGCACCATTGTTCTGGATGGAAGACGTCTGCCCATGAAGGATATGCATTTCCCTACGGTGGATCATGCAGATCCCTACCGGCTTTCTCCTGAGGAAGAGACCATTATGGAACGGCTGGAAAAGGCATTTTTAAACTGTGAAAAGCTTCAGCAGCATATGCGGTTTCTTCTGGCAAAGGGAAGCCTGTATAAGGTATATAATCAAAACCTCCTCTATCACGGCTGCGTTCCCCTTTGTGAGGACGGAAGCTTAAAGGAAACGTCTGTTTACGGAAAGTGCTATAAAGGCAGGGGACTTTATGATGTGCTGGAAAGCTATATCCGCAGAGGCTTTATGGCGGAGGATGAGACGGAACGAAAAAGGGGCCGGGACATCATGTGGTACATATGGCTGGGAGAAAATTCCCCGCTTTTTGGAAAGGATAAGATGGCTACCTTTGAACGGTATTTTCTGGAAGATGAGGAAAGCCATAAAGAAAAGAAAAATCCCTATTACCGGATGCTTGAAAATGAAAAAACCGTAGATATGATCCTGGGAGAATTTGGACTGGGCGGAGAGGAGAGCCATATCATCAATGGCCATGTTCCTGTCAAGTCGAAAAATGGGGAAAATCCGGTTAAATGCGGCGGAAAGGTTCTGGTAATTGACGGCGGCTTTTCCAGAGCTTACCAGAAAGAGACGGGAATCGCCGGATATACCCTGATTTATAATTCCTACGGCCTGATCCTGGCAGCTCATGAACCCTTTGAGTCCAGGGCAGCCGCCATTGAACAGGAAAGCGATATCTATTCGGAGGATATTATTGTAAAACGGACAGCCAGCCGGAAGCTGGTAGGAGATACGGATACGGGACAGCAGCTGAAGGAAAAGATCGCAGATCTGGAACAGCTGTTAAAGGCCTACCGTGACGGCCGGATCGCAGAACGGTTTGGGAGAAGATAAAAAGGTGAAAGGATACGCATGAATATACAGATTTTTGGAACGAAAAAGAGCTTTGACAGTAAAAAAGCAGAGCGGTATTTTAAGGAGCGGGGGATTAAATACCAATTTATAGATATGAAGGAAAAAGGGCTCAGCAAAGGAGAATTTAACGCCGTATGCCAGGCTGTGGGCGGTTATGAAAAGCTTATTGATCCGGACTGCAGGGATAAGGATCTGTTAGCTCTGATCCGGTATATTGCAGAGGAAGACAGAGTAGAGAAGATCCTGGAAAATCAGAAGATCCTTAAGGTGCCGATCGTCCGTAATGGAAAGCAGGCAGCCATAGGCTATGAACCGGATGTATGGAAAGAATGGAAATAGCCATGAAACAGAAGAAAGTTAAATAAAATCCTGGTGTCTGAGCTGGGGGCGTGTTATATGTGACTTAATTACAGACATATTTCCCGCAATCCGCTATACTCAATATAAAATTAAGCCGTTTCGGTATTGGCCGGCGGCCGATAGAAACTGAGAGCGGAGGAAGAATATGGCAACGGGAGTTAGAAAGAAAAGGAAAGCATCCGTAGACAGCCGCCTGTGTGTGGCCTGCGGCTGCTGCGTAAAGGTTTGTCCCTTAGGGGCAATCTATGTGGCAGGTGGAATGTGGGCTCAGGTGAATTTGGAAAAATGCGTAGGCTGCGGAAAATGTGCAAAAGAATGCCCGGCTTCCGTGATTGAGATCAGGGAGGTGGGATGATGAAAAAACACTGGTATGATTATATGTGGATTTTGTCCCTGATCTATCTGATCCTGGGATTTTTCAATATTATGTTTGCATGGCTGGGACTTTTATGCTTTTTTATCCCCCTGATCATTGCATTGGTGCAGGGGAATAAAGGCTACTGTAACCGCTACTGCGGCAGGGGGCAGCTTTTTGGGCTGTTAGGCGGCCGGCTGGGGCTTTCCAGGAAAAAGGACATTCCGGGATGGATGAAAAGCAGGGCGTTTCGATATGGCTTTCTGGTATTCTTCCTCATTATGTTCTGCCAGATGCTGTGGAATACGGTTCTGGTATTTACAGGAGCCTCTGATTTAAAGCAGGTTGTGACGCTCTTGTGGATATTTAAGCTTCCATGGCACTGGGCCTACCACGGAACCCTGTTCCATCCCGGCACAGCCCAGTTTGCCTTTGGATTTTACAGCGTGATGCTGACCTCTACCATATTAGGACTCATTACCATGGTGCTGTTTAAGCCCCGCAGCTGGTGCGTATACTGTCCCATGGGAACCATGACCCAGCTGATCTGCAAAGGGAAAAATGGTAAAAAATAGATATCTGTGATCGAAAAGCCAGACGCGTTCGTATTACCTGCGTCTGGCTTATTTTATGATTCGGACAGTTTTCTAAGTCGTTTTTCATCGGTAATGTTAATCATCCCCCGGCTGAGTTTTACCATGCCTTCCTCCTGGAAGTAACGCAGCATCCGAGTTACTACCTCTCTGGCAGTACCCAGATGGCCTGCAATGGTTTCATGGGTGATTTTTAATCCGAAACTTCCTTCCAGAGCCATTTCCTCTAAAAGAAAGGAGGCCAGTCTCCGGTCAAAGGTTTTCCACATGATCTGTTCAATGAGCCACATCACCTCAGAAAAGCGGGCTGCCATGATCTCATTTGTATAATTGGAGACAGCAGCAGATTCCTCCATGAGACGTTTGTAGATCACTGCTGGTATGATGCAGATGTTAGAATCCTTTTCCGCCTCGATCGTAATGTCAAACTGGATATTTTTCATAATGCAGGAAGCAGAAAAAAGACAGATATCCCGCTCCAAAAGCCGGTACAGCGTGACCTCACGTCCTTCCTCGGAAATCATATAGGCCCGCAGCTGGCCTTTTTTTATAAGTACGAGTCCCAGGCAGTCAGAGCTTCCATTATACAAAACAGTGCCTTTTTTCACATCCCGGCAGATAAGATGGGTGGATATAAGCTCCTGCTGGGCCGGGGTCAGGCGGTTCCAGACTGAAAAATGATTACTAAGATCCATAAGTATAGCACCTCCCTATGCTGTTTTTAGTATAAAGTCGAGACTGTGATCTGTCAATGAAGGGATTTTTTAACAGGATGCTTTTTCTGTCATTTGCATAAAATCACATCTGTTTACGCATAATATTTCCAATCGCCGGATGTTTTCAATGGAAAATACGGTCGGATATGGGAAAGGAGCACATAGCAGATGGAACAGAAGAAAGGAAAAGCGACGGTAGCGTTTGCACGGCCTCCGGTTATCTGCGGAGCAGCCAGTATAGTTGGAAAGAAGGAAAGTGAAGGGCCCTTAGGACCGTTTTTTGACCGTCATATCATGGATGATGGAAAGGGGATGGAAAACTGGGAGCAGGCAGAGAGCTCCATGCAGAAGGCGGCTGCAGATCTGTCCATTACAAAAGCCGGACTGAAACGGGATGATATCCGTTATCTTTTTGCAGGAGATCTGCTGGGACAGCTGATTGCCACCTCTTTTGGAACCGTAGATCTGGAAATTCCCCTCTTTGGGCTTTACGGGGCCTGTTCCACCATGGGAGAGGCCATGAGCCTGGGAGCAATGATGGTAAATGCAGGCTATGCGGATCATGTGCTATCCATGGCGTCCAGCCATTTTGCCACCGCAGAAAAACAGTTCCGTTTTCCTCTTGCCTACGGGAACCAGCGCCCTATGTCTTCTACCTGGACGGTGACTGGGTGCGGGGCAGTCGTCATTGGGAAAGAGGGGCAGCCGGGACTGGCAAAGATCACAGCATTTACTGCCGGAAAAGCGATCGATATTGGAGCCAGAGATTCTATGAATATGGGAGCTGCCATGGCTCCGGCGGCATTTCATACAATCGAACAGAATCTGGAGGATCTTGGAACGGATGAGACCTGGTATGACAGGATCATCACCGGAGACCTGGGAGAGGTAGGAACGCAGATCCTGTTGGATCTGATGGAGAAAAAGGGGCGCAGCCTGAAGGAACGCCATATGGACTGCGGCGTTGAGATTTACAGCAAAGAAACCCAGGATACCCATGCAGGAGGAAGCGGCTGCGGCTGTTCTGCGGTTACGCTGTGCGCGGCGATCCTTCCAAAAATCCGGGAGGGAATCTGGAAACGTGTTCTTTTTGTGCCTACAGGCGCTCTTCTTTCTACGGTAAGTTACAACGAAGGACAGACCATACCGGGAATTGCCCATGGGGTGGTAATAGAGCATTTGGAATAATGGGGGAGGCCCTAAAGGCCGGATCCAGCATAAATAAGGAGCAGATATATGGATTATATAAAAGCATTTGTTACAGGAGGCATTATCTGTGCTCTGGTTCAGATCCTAATGGAAAAGACGAAACTGATGCCGGGACGGATCATGGTACTGTTAGTCGTTTCAGGAGCCATTCTGGGGGCGGTAGGGATTTATGAGCCCTTTCTTTCCTGGGCCGGAGCCGGAGCCAGCATTCCCCTTCTGGGCTTTGGAAATACGCTTTTTAAGGGGGTAAAAACTGCGCTGGCAGAGGAAGGAGTATTGGGATTATTTAAAGGTGGGCTGACCGCCGCATCTGCCGGAATCACCGGGGCTCTCATATTCGGGTATTCAGCTTCCGTACTTTTTAAGCCCAAGATGAAGTGAGGGGAAGTTTAATACTTTAAAACTATTGCATATGTCCCTGGCAATCTGGTATAATTGGAAAAAATCCCGCCGGGAGAGAACTGGCGGGTTCTTTTTAGAAAAACGTATTTTTAAAATATTATATGAGGCAGATATATGAAAGACAAGAGATCAAACCGCTATAAAACTGCAGCCTGGATTCTTTTGATCGCTGGTATTGTTTCTTTTTCCGTTATCAATATTTTTTCGCTGTTTTTTCACTATTCCAACCGTATACATAATGAAATTCTTAACCGTAATATGGAGCAGATTTCCCTTTTATCTGACTATATTGTAAAGATTATACGAAGTGAGATGAGGCATTGTACAGAGATTTTAAATATAGGTGAGGAAAATTTCAGCGTACTAGAGAAAATGACTTCCGCGGAAATCGTAAAACAACTTCAGGAAATCAGGAGCAGGGCGGGATTTGCACAGATAGGCATTATGGATCAGGAAGGGAATACCATAGACGATACGGGAAACCGCTGGCAGATAGATGACAGTGAGCTTTTGGCTGCTATGGAAAAGGGGAGAGCTTATGTTTCTGATGTGTTTACCAGCGGCCGGCAGGATACCAGCCAGATCATGATCATGGTGCCGCTGTGGGAATTACAGAAGCAGAAAAGGGGATGGGTTTTAGAAATCTTTATGAAAGAGCGGACCGGGCGCTTTATAAGGCGAAGGAACAGGGGCGGGACGGATATTATATTGCAGAGTAAGACGGCGGAAGATCCTATAGGGCCAGCTTGACGCTGCAAAAAAAGAATCTGTGAAACAGTATGTAAAATACAGCTGTATTCACAGATTCTTTTTATTCTCTTTAAATATCAGTTCTGTCGGACGCCGGGCCCCGAATTTTCCCACTGCGGCCGGGTTTGAGGCTCATAACCGGGGCCGATGGGAGAGATGGTTACATTTTCGCTGGAGCCACCAGTCTCATCCGAGCCAAAGGAAGGTGCGATAATGGTAGAATTGCCGGAATGAATGGTGCAGGTACCTGGTATGGAAAATACGGAATCATCCGTTGCCAGATTTTCCTCTCCCTCAGGCAGTACCATGCATACCTTTGTTGTCTTTTCCGTGCAGTACGGAGTGGGGCGCAGGCCGGACTGGGCGCAGACGGTTACAGCCACATGCTTGTCGCAGACCTCGGACGGAGCGGTTCCTTTAGCAAAGTATTCCGTATATACGGCGCTGCCTCTTGGGTCGTGATCGCAGACGCCGGGTACTGCCCGTTTGCCGGATTTGCGGCAGATTTCGGCCGTTTCCACGCTGTCTGGAACGGGAAATCCGGGATCAGAAAGCCCCTCATGGACACGGTTCATGATATTGCGCCAGATATCCTTATGGAAAGAGGTACCTCCGTTTCCGGCAGAGAGTTTCTGGTTGCTGTCACAGCCGCCCCAGACACCGGCTGTATAGTAGGGAGTAAAACCTACAAACCAGATATCATTATTTCCGGTGGTAGTGCCGCTCTTGCCGGCTGCAGACATTCCAGACAGGGCTGCTCTGGTACTGGTGGAATTGATGGATACGCCGGAACGCGCAAATTTCCGGTTTGCTTTCATGGAATCCGCCATGGCATCTGTAAGCAGAAAGGCAGTGGAATCCTTTAATACCTGCCGTGTTTCAGGCTCATTGTTGATGAGCACATTCCCGTCATGATCCAGGATCTTTGTAAAGAACCGGGGTTTTGTATACACACCGCCGTTTGCGATGGAGGCATAGGCGGCAGTGAGCTCTAAGTTGGAAACGCCCTTTGTGAGTCCGCCCAGAGCCTGGGCAGCGCCGAGATCATTTTTTGTCATGGAAGTAATTCCCATTTTTTCAGCGTATTCCATGCCAAGCTGGGGCGTTACGGTTTCCATCAGGGCCCGCACTGCTACGATATTCATGGAGTAAATGATGCCTTCACGGATATTAGAATAGCCTACAAAGCCTTTCCCGGAACCCCACCAGTTACGGAAGGTTTTTGTTCCAATCGTATAAGGAGCGTCATAATAAACCGTTCCCAGGGTGGCTCCGCAGGTGTCAAGAGCTGGAGCGAAGGCAGTGATTACCTTAAATGCAGAACCGGGCTGGCGGTATACATTGCTGGCACGGTTCAAGGTCAGGCTGGCGGTCTTTTCACCGCGTCCTCCGGAAAGGGCCCGTACCTCACCGGTACGCTGATCCATCAGTACAAAGGACGCCTGAGGCTGTAAAATCAGGTTCTGGCGTTCTCCGATAATGGTGTCGCCATCCTTGATCAGCCATGCTTTGTAGCGTTCGATATCCTCCTGGACTGCTTCTTTGCTTGGATAAAGGCCATCATAGCCCGTATCTCCCAATACAGACTTGTGGTAGGATTTTAAATTTTCTTCTGAAAAATGCTCGGTTGTCCCATCCGTATGTGTGATGGAAAGACGGTATTCTACGGAATACTTGGCAGCAGTATAATTTTCCGGATTGTTGATCTCCTCATCCACAATGGCCTGAAGCTTGGGATCCTGTGTGGTATAAATTTTAAGTCCTCCCGCATAAAGAAGATTTCTCGCCTGGCTTTCCGAATATCCAAGCTCCCCCATAAGAGCGGCAATGACCTGTTCGACCAGCTCATCGGTAAAATAACTGAAATGGGAGTTTGTTTCCTGTGCGGCTGTATTTACGTTTTGGATCCGCTCATACACATTGTCTGCCAGCGCCTCTTCCAGCTCCTGTTTGTCGATATAATCCTGATCATACATATATTGAAGGACAATGCTGCGGCGTTCGGCATTAGCCTCGGCGCCGGAGATCGGATTGAGACGGGAGGGATTTTTCGTGATGGAGGCGAGAACCGCACATTCGGAAAGGGTAAGATCAGATACTTCTTTATTAAAATACCGCCGTGCGGCCACCTTTACACCCAGAGTATTATAGCCCAGGTTAATGGTGTTGAGATAATTGGTAATAATGACTTTTTTTGTTTCTTCCTTGGACATGCCGGAATTTTTTTCCAGATGTACGGCAAGATACTGCTCCTGGAGCTTTCGTTCAATACGGGCTCCCCAGCTGGTTTCCATACCGCCGGCAAAGATATTGTTTTTGATAAGCTGCTGTGTGATGGTGCTTCCGCCACCGGCATAGTCGTCGCTGATCAGGCCGTTGACCGCTCTGGCGATGGAACGGATATCGATACCGTTATGGGACCAGAAACGGGAATCCTCAATGGCTACAAAGGCATCGATCAGATCCTGGGGCAGTTCCTCATAGGCAGCAGATTCACGGTTGGAACCGCTGGTTACAATTGTGTCGGTGAGATTGCCGCCTATGTCATAAACGGTAGTGGCAAAGCGATCCGGCTGGATGTTCATAAGGTCTACGGAAGGGGCGCTGTCGATAATCCCCTTTACCATGCCGAAACCGATGGCAGTGCCTGCGATGGCCAGAAAAAGAAACAATACAAAAAAAGCCTTAAAGATGTTAAAAAACAGCTTTGAGGTATATTTGGCCGATTTTGACTGGAGAGCCTTAAGCCTGCGCTCAGACTCATGTGTTCCGTAATTCATAGTTTCTCCTTTACAACAAGTTCCCCCCGTATGACAAAGCCCTGAGGCATTTGGCAGACGATTAAATTATACAACAGTTTTATGGAATTGAAAAGGCATAAATATGGCTTGCCATGAAAGCCTAACTATATTATGATAAAAAACAGAAGAAAAATAAGGAAAATGTGGGTGCAGTTTCTGAAAAAAAGGGAAAAGGAGAGAGAAAAGTGGTAGAAAGCTACAAGATCGTATATGAGGGCGCAGATGGGGAGCTGGTGGAAAAAAAGTCCCGGTTTATTGCCCAGATCCGTCCCGTGGCTTCGGAGGAAGAAGCCTTTGCCTTTATTGAGGAGGTCCGTAAGAAATACTGGGATGCAAGGCACCACTGCTACGCCTATATTATAGGAGAACGGGCTCAGACGGCCCGGTGCAGCGATGACGGCGAGCCCTCCCAGACGGCGGGAAAGCCTATGATGGATGTGCTGGCAGGAGAGGGACTCCACGATGTATGTGCAGTAGTTACCCGGTATTTCGGAGGTACACTTTTAGGGACAGGGGGCCTTGTAAGAGCTTATTCCGGTGCTGTAAAAGAAGCGCTTTTAAACTGTTCGGTTGTAGAAAAAAAGCTGGGAGTGCAGCTGGAGGTTACAGCCGACTACAACAGCGTGGGAAAGATCCAGTATATTGCGGCCCAGGAGGGGATCGATACTCTGGAAAGCAGGTATTCCGATAAGGCAGAGTTTGATTTTCTGGTACCGGTTGCCGTAAAGGACAGCTTCCAGGCCAAGATCACAGAAGGGACCAACGGCCGGGCGAGGATACGCACCGGAAAAGAACTGTACTACGGCATGAACCGGGGAGAGCTGATCGTATTTTAAAATGCACCTGGATTTGGGTCTTGCAATCTTAAGATACCAATGCTATACTATAAAACCGTGACTAAATCTATAAGTTTTCTGCATAAATAAGGAAGAATGATCACTATGAAGATGAAAAGAGAAGATGTAAGAAATATTGCCATTATCGCCCATGTAGACCATGGCAAAACCACTCTGGTGGATCAGCTGTTAAAGCAGAGCGGCGTATTCAGAGCCAATCAGGAGGTTCAGGAGCGCGTCATGGACTCCAATGACATTGAGCGTGAGCGAGGCATCACCATTCTGTCAAAAAATACAGCTGTATTTTATAAGGATACAAAGATCAATATTATCGACACTCCCGGACATGCCGATTTCGGTGGCGAGGTAGAACGTGTGCTTAAGATGGTAAACGGCGTTGTTCTGGTTGTGGATGCCTACGAAGGCCCCATGCCCCAGACCAAGTTTGTGCTTCAGAAAGCATTGGAGTTAAATCTGTCCGTAATCGTGTGCATCAATAAGATCGACCGTCCGGAAGCACGTCCGGAAGAGGTGATCGACGAAACGCTGGAGCTCATGATGGATCTGGATGCTTCCGATGAACAGCTGGACTGCCCCTTTATCTATGCTTCTGCAAGAGCCGGTTTTGCAAAATTTAATATTGACGATCCAGAGGTGGATATGGGACCTCTCTTTGAGACCATTGTAAACCACATTCCTGCACCGGAAGGCGACCCGGATGCGGACACCCAGGTATTGATCAGTACCATTGACTATAATGAGTTTGTAGGCCGTATCGGTATCGGCAAGGTGGAAAACGGCGGCCTTAAGGTGAATCAGGAGTGTGTGCTGGTAAACCATCACGATCCTGACAAATTTAAAAAGATCAAGATCGGTAAGCTTTATGAATTTGACGGCTTAAAGCGTGTGGAGGTTCAGGAGGCAAAAATCGGCTCCATCGTTGCCATTTCCGGTATTGCGGATATCCATATCGGGGATACCATCTGCTCTCCACAGAACCCGGAGGCAATCCCCTTCCAGAAGATTTCTGAGCCTACCATTGCTATGTACTTCATGGTAAATGACAGTCCCCTTGCCGGACAGGAAGGAAAGTATATCACCTCCCGTCATTTAAGAGACCGTCTGTTCCGCGAGCTGAATACAGACGTGAGCCTCCGTGTAGAGGAAACAGACTCTGCAGACTGCTTTAAGGTATCAGGACGCGGTGAACTTCATCTGTCGGTCCTGATCGAAAATATGCGCCGCGAGGGCTATGAGTTTGCGGTAAGTAAAGCAGAGGTGCTTTATCACTATGATGAGCGCAACCGCAGATTAGAGCCCATGGAGCTTGCTTATATTGATGTTCCTGAGGAGTATACCGGCGTGGTGATCCAGAAGCTGACAGCCAGAAAGGGCGCCCTGCAGGGCATGAGCCAGGCAGCCGGAGGCTATTCCAGACTGGAATTTTCTATCCCGTCCAGAGGCCTGATCGGTTACCGCGGCGACTTTATGACGGATACCAAGGGAAATGGTATCTTAAATACAATTTTTGACGGCTATGCAGAGTACAAGGGCGACTTATCCTACCGTCCTACCGGCTCTCTGATCGCCTTTGAGGCCGGTGAGGCCATTACCTACGGCCTGTTTAATGCTCAGGAGAGAGGAACCCTCTTTATCGGGCCGGGCGTAAAGGTATATTCCGGTATGGTTGTGGGACAGAGCCCCAAGGCAGAGGATATTGAGATCAATGTCTGCAAGACAAAGAAGCTTACCAATACCCGTTCCTCCAGTGCAGATGAGGCCTTAAAGCTGACTCCGCCAAAGATCATGAGTTTAGAGCAGAGCCTGGACTTTATTGATACAGACGAGCTTTTGGAGGTAACCCCGGAGAGCCTGCGTATCCGTAAAAAGATCCTGGATCCTCTTTTACGAAAGAGAGCTTCCTTCAAAAAATAAAATTTATTTTTTAAATAAAATATGACAGTTCTCCCGGAATTTTTGGAATATTCTTCCAAAGTCCGGGAGATTTTTTGCGTTTTACAGATTTTTTTGCTAAAATCGACGTTATTTTCCTGAGTTGTCGAATCGATGCGATGAATTGACCTTTGTTTTCCGTCTATTTCTGGTTATAATTGCATAGATTGATTATGTGCATACGGGAAAATTGTAACCCGGAGTGAAATTGGAAAATAAGAGGAGAAGTACAATGGCAGAAAAAATGATTGAAAACAATAGGGTGAGCGTGATCGGAGAAATCGTATCGGAGTTCTCCTTCAGCCACGAGGTATTTGGCGAAGGGTTTTACATGGTGGATCTGTCGGTAAACCGTCTCAGCGAACAGGCCGATGTAATTCCGCTTATGGTGTCGGAACGTCTTATGGATGTCCATAAGGATCTGCGGGGGAGCACCATCGAGGCAGTGGGGCAGTTCCGGTCCTATAACCGCCATGAGGGTGTAAAAAACCGCCTGATGCTGTCTGTTTTTGCCAGAGAGATTCGTTTTCTGGATGAATTTACGGATTACACCAGAACCAACCAGATCTTCCTGGACGGTTACATATGCAAGCCTCCGATCTACCGAAAAACCCCTCTTGGACGAGAGATTGCAGATCTTCTGCTGGCAGTTAACCGTCCTTATGGAAAATCAGATTACATACCTTGTATCAGCTGGGGAAGAAATGCCCGCTTTGCCTCCGGCTTTACGGTAGGCACCCGAGTCCGTATCTGGGGAAGAGTCCAGAGCAGGGAATATACAAAAAAGCTCAGCGAGACAGAGTGTGAAAAGAGGGTGGCATACGAGGTTTCTATCAGCAAGCTGGAATGCGGCGAGGAGTCGGATCAATAAATTCTCTTACGATTTCCTTACGGAAAATATAAGAAATATTTGCATTATTTCTTATATTGTGCTAGAGTGTGTGTTGTGAATTGATGTTCCAGACACACATAGGGAAGGTGTCCGGAAGGCAGTATGAGGTGCATGATGATGAAAGACAGTACGATACAGGTGATCTGCGGACCGGGTAAGGGGAAAACGGCCAGCGCTCTGGGAAGAGGGATCAGCGCCCTGATCCATGGAAAAAATGTGATCATGGTTCAGTTTTTAAAGGGTTCTATGGATTCCGACAACATGGAAGTATTAAAACGTCTGGAACCGGAATTTAAACTGTTCCGTTTTGAAAAATCTCCTGTGGTTTTTGATCAGCTTTCTGAAGAGGAAAAAGAGGAAGCCAGGATCAATATCCGCAATGGGCTGAATTTTTCAAAAAAGGTTCTTGTAACCGGAGAATGCGATATCCTGATCCTGGATGAGATCCTG
>OGMW01001653.1_pt1 | contig 18383 bp, 17 predicted proteins | sample 1573281 | NCBI WGS metagenome assembly OGMW01 (sample SAMEA2581907, study PRJEB24529) | metagenome | biome: Human gut stool | place: China | collected 2011 | reverse complement strand
AATAAGGGGTTCTAGGGGCATACCCCTAGAGCGTTAGCACCTTGATATCGCCAAAGGCGCATACCACGACCATTGGTCGGGTACACGCCCTTATTCAAACCAGTTTGTTAAGGTAGCCGGCTTTCTGCCTTTCCCTACCCTTTCCTCCCTGTAAAATTAAAATAAAGCCTGCTGCATAGTGTAGTCCGTTCGTTACGGACAGGATGTTATCGTGAAACGATAACTAAAATGGACAATACTCTGCTGATAAGTATTGGTACATAATATCTTCTTCTTCTCTTCTGATTTGCCTTCGTTGTGATTTCTTTCTGTTTGTCAGATTTTGTAGCTTATTCATTTGATTGATCGCTTTTTTTCTTTCAATTTCTTCGATATTATCACCGTGTAGGCTGATCCCATTTTCATTTTTTTCTTTGAGTAATCTTTCGTAGTAATCTTTGTTCACTGTGTTAGCTCCTATCACTTCGAATCCTTTTACCCATTTTACTCCTTTATCTTCGGCATATAGCCACAATAATTGCCTTTGATTATCTGTGTATATGGCTGTTTTGTAGTATCTTGGTAATGGCAGGTCTTGCCCGTTATGAGCCTTGTATGTAATTATTGTTTTTTCTCTATTCCATCTGTGTTTTAGTTGGTTTTCCTTTGCATAGTTTGCTCCAAGCCCTTTGCTGCATAGTACTATTGATGTATAATCCGGATTGTCCTCATCTTTTTTTGTCATGTATTTTGATACATAGTTTATTGTTTTTTCGTTAACATATCTTCCGTAATATTTGTATCCGTCTATCCAATTTTCGTATAATAGTTTTGTTAATTGCCATTTTGTTTGCCCTTCTCTTGCATAGAATAATCCGTGTAGGTGTATTCTCCTTGTATTGGTATGTCCTTTTTCCGTTACACACCAATGCTTTACCGACTTTCCTGTTTCTTTTCTGATTCTTTCTAGGAATAATCTGTGTATTTTTGTAATTATCTCGTTATCTTGTGATCCGTCATTTTTAAATCCATATCTTTTACAGATATATTCATATCTTTGTGGAGATACTGTTCCTGTAAAAAATACTGCATGAGGTGTTTCTTTCAGTTGTTCGTAGTTTCTAATTCTCCATTCTCTTCTCTTTTTTTTACGACATTCGAAACAGTGTCCGCATTCTACTTCTACATATCTGAATCTTTCGTCTGTACACACAGGCGGTCTCCACCCATTCTTTCGATTAGGCAGAAACCGCTTGTTTAATACTTTTTTTGTGAAGTAACACATATTACTTGTTTGGTTTTCTTATTACTTTTTCGAGTCTCTTGAGTAGAGATTGTGCTTGTTTGAACTTGCTTACAGACTCTATAATCTCTGACAACTGATTGATTCCTCCGAAGATCCATTCTCTGAGGTTTTTTTGGTTTTCATTGTCTAGATGTCCTTTGCCGAGTTCATAGTCTTTTGCGATCTTGTCTATCATGGCTGCTGCTTGTTCTTTCGCTGCTTCAGCAGACATTCTCTTTGTTATCATGTCGTAGTAGAAATTCTCTACTTCTTTTTGGATCTTTCTTGCAGTGTTGTAGTTTACATCTACGATTGAGTCTTGCACAGCTCCTTCTTTTTGTAATAATGCTATTTCCGATACTAGTTTTGCTACTCTTTCCTCTTGAGTTTCGTCTAGATATTTTGTGTTCAGCATCTCTTGATTCCAGAGTTCGACTGCTTTCTGTGCATTGGCGTTTGCTTCCGTTACGTTTGCCGCTGCTATATTTTCTTTGCTTAATTGGATTCTGTTTTCAATCTCCTGCCATTTATTTTCAAGATCTTGCCCTTTTGTGTCTACTCCTGCGATTTTGTTTGCTTCTGCCAATGTTTTGGCTGTTTCAGCACTTGCAAGCCTGTTTTGAGCCTCTATTTGCTTTAGTTGTAGTCCCATCGCTTGTTGTTGTAGTGCTGCTTCTACAGGATTCATTTTTGGTCCGCTTGGCTGCATTCCATCTCCGCCCGCTGTGCTTGCTGCTTGTCCTCCTCCATTTCCGTACATGAGTCCTACGCTTAATCCTGCATTTTCCATTTCTTGTCTTTGAGCTCCAAAATTGGTGTCTTTCCACATTTGAAGATTTCGTTTGTATTCAGCGTCTGCTGCCTGTTGTCCATAGTTGTATTGTAGGCCCATTCCTTCTTTTTCATACTCCCATGCTTGTTGCATTAGTTTCTGTTGGTTTTTGAATCCGTTATTGTTTCTCTTGAATAGACCTCCTAATAGTCCTAGACCACCACTGATTATTGATCCTATTCCTCCGGTTGCAGCACCTGCTAATCCCGAGATTGCTGCATCTGCTAATGTTGCTCCTAATCCCATAATAATAAATTTTTACATTCTTCGCGCTTACTTTTGAAGAAGCGCCACCTATATTTACTTGATATAATATGCTATATGCGTACTGTGCTTTTTTGGCTTTAAAAAGCGGACATAAATATTTACATCCGCCCTTTTCGCATATAGTGTTCGTAGTCGTACCCGACTAGTTGTCTCTAGTTGGATTTGGTTCAGTTACTCCTCCTTCGGTTTGACCTTCTGCTGCTTTTGGCGTTTCGGCTTCTCCCTTTTTGAGGTATTCATTCAATTTGTAGTTATTGACTCTATCCATTGCGTCCATGGCTAAAGCCCACTTATCCGTTCGTACGTTGCAATCTTCTCTTACTCCTGCCTGTTTAGGCGTGTAGATCATAGGTGCTCCGTCAGTCAGCGGCTCGTTTTCATCGAGAATTCTTTGGATCTTTTTGATTAGGGTTTCACCTGTTTCTGTCATTTCGATCATTCCCTTGAAGTTGTTTACTCTTATTTTGTTTATTGTTTTCATAATTATAAGAATGGAATTTGTTTAGCACTATAGTTACCTCTTCTCGTTGCCTGTATCACTGTTTGTACCCAGAAATTTTGACTGTCGATTGATGTATCAGCAAAAATTTCGATGTATTTCTGCGGATCAATGTATGTAGTCAGGTCTTTGATTGTGTTGTCATCTCCTACATCGTAACGTCTGTTTAACACCATAAAGTCTAAAGCTTCTCCAACTGCAAAATCTCCGTATGTACGGTTGTAGTTGGTCATATAATCAATCCATGCTACTGTTTTGTTGGCAGCTAGATGTTTTATTTTGCTGATGCTTGGACTTCCTTCGTATGCGGATGTTTCTCCCACCATTTGTTCTTGGATTAGATCTTGATATCCGATTCCGTCGAGTGCTGGTTTATGTAGATCGTCGATTGTTTGTAAATTTAAATCGAAGTCGTTGCCTTGCGAATAATAAACTATTGGTGTGATAGCCATCAATCCCATAATGTATCCCGGTTCTTCGCATTGATAGTGTATGTGTCCGTTATTTAGTGGCTTACCTCCTCTCCCGATTGCTGCAATATCTCCAAGCGGTTGGCTACCGTATGCTGTTTCTGTCGCACTTTTTGAGATAACTTCGTCGAATTCAATATATTGTGTCATACCTCCGATAAACACTGGTGTCTCTGGTCTGTCAAGGTATTTACCTGCTGTATATACTGTCTCCAACCAATCTCGATATGTACCTCCTGCTACTGCGATTCTGTTTAGCATGTTGTAAACTTTCTGTTGCAGGTTCAGTGCATCCATTGTTAACTTTCCGTCATTGGCTGTGATGTCAATGCTTGTTATTTCTGTGATACCTCCTGCTCCGTCGATCCAGTCTGTTTTTACCCAATTATTAAAAATATCGCTGTCGTATGTTTTTAACAGCATTCCGCCTAGTTTGTTTCCTTGACTTTCTATTAAGTTGTCGAAGAAAGATTTTAATTCAGCACTTCCGTTGTTTGTTTCATTCAATTCTGTTCCTGACAGTATAAGTGCTTCATTTCCTTTTTTGTGTAAGATTACATCTCTGATTTGATCAAGCACTTTTAGGTCGTATTGACCTAGTTGTGTTTTTATGTATTTGGTTATATTTTTATCAAATTCAACGTTTACGATTTCTGATATTACGCTTGCAGCTTTGTCGATTGTAATTGTTTTTGTTGTTGGATTTGTGCTTAAATCCGCCATAGTTGTGATTACGTCACTTCCATTTTTTCTTCCTAATACCTTTACATTTTTCCAATATAATTGCCAATTTTCTGCTTCGTCAAATGATCCTACAGTAGTTCCGTTTGTTGGATATATACCTATATTTTCTACTGGGATTTTGTAGATTTTAGGTCCTATTGACAATCTGCTTACTCCTCCTTTTAACATGTAAAATTTATTTTCTTGTGTGTTTGCGAAGAAATTCTTGAATATATCAAGATATATAAGCAGAGGTACTCCATTTTTTAATACTCCTGCATTTGCGTTAGCTCCAGTTCTTCTTGAACTACTCCATCCGAGATATTTGTATAATGCTGATGCCGAAATGTTTGTTTCTGCCTTAGTTGTTGTTCCTTCCGTTTTTGCTACCATCATTGGTAATTTAATGTCACTCGTCTTCATACCAATCCTTTTGTTTCCGATTTTTGGCGGATTCTTATATCTGGTCCTGGGAGATAAGCAGCCAGCGAAGAAGCTCCGTATGGAACTTGAACAGTCGATCGAGGATACAGAATTTCTGCTTGGACAGGATTATGGAGTGATGGAACGACTGGAACAGGAAGATTATCAAGTCGCAGGACAGGCAAAGTATATAGATCAGTATGGTGGATATCCGATTTACGAGAATTCCGATGCGAAGTATTATCCATCGGGAGAGGCAATGTTTGAAGAACTGATTGAGGACCTTAAGAAGGCAAAGCATTATATCTTTATGGAATTTTTTATTGTTTCAAGAGGATATATGTGGGATACGATCTTGGAAGTCCTGAAAGACAGAGTCAATGATGGTGTCGAAGTACGTTTTATGTACGATGATGTAGGATGTGTGGATCTGCTCCCTTATAAATATTACAAAGAGCTTGAGCGGTTTGGAATCATGGCGATGCCATTTAATCCGATCAAACCATTTGTTTCAACGGCATGGAATAACAGAGATCATAGAAAAGTAGTTGTGATCGATGGGCATACAGCATATACCGGTGGATTGAATTTATCTGATGAATATATTAATAAGGTTGAACGTTTTGGATATTGGAAAGATGCCGGACTTAAGGTGACGGGAGATGCAGTGTGGAATTTCACTGTTATGTTTTTGCAGGTATGGAATGCGATCCGTAAGACAGATGAAGGATATGGAGCCTTCCTTCCACATAAGCATTATGAAGATGCCTTTAAAGGAAAGGGATTTATACAACCTTATGCGGATAATCCATTAGATCATGAGATCGTTGGAGAGAATGTATATTTAAATATCATTAATACTGCAAATCATTATGTTTATATTTACACCCCATATCTGATCATTGACAACGAGATGACAACAGCTCTTTGCCTTGCTGCCAAAAGAGGAGTTGATATAAAGATCGTAACTCCTGGAATTCCAGATAAGAAGTTAGTATTCTTATTGACACAATCTTATTATAAGCAGTTGGTGGAAGCTGGAATTCATATTTATGAATATACTCCTGGGTTTATTCATGCAAAGTGTTTTGCAAGTGATGATAAGGTGGCAACAGTTGGAACGATCAACATGGATTATCGAAGCCTTTATCTGCATTTTGAAAATGGTGTTTTTATGTATAAGAATGATGCAGTTATGCAGTTAAAACATGATATGGAGAAAACATTTGAGATCAGCCAGAGGATCACAAAAGAGATGTGTCAAGGAAATTTAAGAAAAACATTGACGCAGAGTGTCTTACGATTACTGGCACCATTACTATAAGAGGATGAGATGGAAAGTTACAGAGATTTTGCAAGGGTGTATGATGAATTTATGGATCAGACCCCATATGATGAATGGCTTTTAAATATTTTAAATATATTCAAAGAATATAAGATTGATAAAGATGCACAGGTATTAGATCTTGGATGTGGGACAGGAAAGATGGCACGAAAGCTTGCAAGAGAAGGTTATCAGGTTACGGCTGTTGATAATTCTATGGATATGCTGGAGATCGCGGCTAGTGAAGAGGATGATCATATTTTATATGTATTGCAGGACATGGTGTCATTAGAGCTTCCGCAGCAGGTAGATGCAGCGGTTAGTATCTGCGATTGTATGAATTATATTCTAGAGGAAGAAGATTTAAAAGAAGCATTCAGAAGAGTCAGAGAATTTTTAAAAGAAGATGGTGTGTTTGTATTTGATATGAACAGTCATTATAAGTATAAAGAGATCCTTGCGTGCAATACATTTGCAGAAGACCGTGAGGATGCGAGCTTTATCTGGGATAATTTTTATGATGAAGAAGAATGTATCAATGAATATCAGTTGAGCCTGTTTATTCAGAATGAGCAAGGTACATATAACAAGTACGAAGAATTACATTTACAGAAAGCTTACGAACAAGAAGAGGTTGTAAGCTTTCTTTATGAAGCGGGATTTTCATCCGTGTGTGTTCTGGATGCAGAGACAATGGATGAAGTTAAAGAAGATACACAAAGATTATATTATATTGCAAATTGAAAGGAAAAAAGATGAACGATTATATTATCAGAGGAACAGCAGCAAATGACCAGGTTCGTTTTTTTGCTGCATATACAAAAGATGTCGTGGAGACAGCAAGACAGAAACATAATACAAGTCCGGTAGCAACGGCAGCACTTGGAAGATTATTAACAGCCGGAGCTATGATGGGAAGTATGTGTAAGAATGACAGTGATGTGATCACATTACAGATTCAGTGCAGTGGACCGATCGGTGGGTTGACAGTAACAGCTGATTCTAAGGCAAATGTGAAAGGGTATGTAAATAATCCAGATGTGATGCTTCCTCCAAGTAAAGAAGGAAAATTAGATGTTGGGAAAGCATTAGATTTAGGTGTTTTGACAGTGATCAAGGATATTGGATTAAAAGAGCCTTATTCAGGACAGACACATTTAGTATCTGGAGAGATTGCAGAAGATTTAACATATTATTTTGCGGCAAGTGAGCAGATTCCAACATCTGTAGCACTTGGAGTTTTAATGAACAAAGATAACACGGTTCGTCAGGCAGGTGGATTTATCATTCAGATGATGCCATATGCAGAGGAAGAGACGATCAGTAAGTTAGAGAAGAAGATCGCAGAATTTAAATCCGTAACTTATGCATTAGAGCATGAACATACACCAGAGAAGATGATGGAGGATCTTTTAGGTGATATGGATATGAAGATCTATGAGAAAGTTCCAACACAATTTCATTGTAACTGTTCCAAAGAGAGAGTAGAAAAAGCAGTGATTTCTGTTGGGAAAAAAGAGATTCAGAACATGATCGATGATGGAGAGCCAATTGAAGTAAACTGCCATTTCTGTAATACACATTATCATTACAGTGTGGATGATCTTAAGAGAATGTTAAATGAGGCAACAAGATAAGCCGTTTTAAATGTGGAGAATCCTGCTTTGCAGGATTCTTTTTGAATAATGGAGGAAAACTGATGAGAACAGCGAAGAATATACTTTTGTTTGTCTTCATACTGATCATAAGTTTGAATGTAACAGTATATGCACAGGAGAATGGAGAGAAGACAGAAAATCCGGTCAAGGTAACACAGGAATCTGAGAATGATAAAGATGTGCCGTTTACGAATAGTAAAGGAGAGACAGTATATACATTGTCTGCAACTACAAGGGACCGAGAAGGTGCGATCATGATGCCGAAAGACCGTATTTTATGTCTTACTTCGGAGACGGTCGATCTAAATGACATCGAAGTTTTGATCGATGATTCAAATGAACAGGCCAAAAAATCTGCGTCTAAGAATACCGCAAAGATTTGTGTGAATTTTTCGAATCGGTATGTTTCGACTGATTTAAACTGGGATGGGAAGATTCTTGTAAAAAAAGGCAATGATGTGATCAGGGAGATTGCAATCGCTTACATGACACCATACATAAGAGATGTGCATGATACAGGATTTCAAACGTTAAGTTCATGGTCTGGTACATGGGGCGTTTTAGATGGAGAGCAATATCGCTCCTCTGGGATTGTTGATGTGTATCAGGATAATGCACAGATTTCTTTTACCTATCAGTCACAAGGAAATCAGGGAGTGAAAGCATTTCATTTATACCAAAGTGGGAATTATACATTTTCGGATGGATCATACGATATCAAGGCTCAGAATCAAGGTATCAAGGCTTATAATACAGTGAATATCCGTCTGAAACCAACTTATATCAAGCAGTTAAAAGAAGAACTGGTCAATGACCTGTATCAATACAGTTTAGATACAAAGCAGTGTGTGTTCGATGATCTGATGATTGAATATGAAGACGGATGTATCATCGGAGAAGTCACAGATTTTGTGAGACTAGGACATCAGGCAACGATCAAGCCGTTAGATAAGATGACATTAAAGGCAAATATAAAATCTACATCAAAGATTTTTCTTCAGTGGAAGAAACTTGATCGTGTCAGTGGTTATGCAATCTATCGTTATGATTCTGGGAAACAGCGATATGAAAAGATAAAAACACTTTCAACACAGGAGACTTCCTATACAGATTCTAAGTTAAAATCTGGGAAGACATATTATTATAAAATTGTGCCATATCGTTCCATTACATATACAAATGCTGGACATTTATGCAAGGTTGTGAATGGTTCATCTTCCAATATCGCAAAATGTATCACAAAACCGGGAAAACCAGTGATAAAGGCAAAGAGATCGGGAAGAAGAATAAAAGTAAAGATTAAAAAAGTAAGCGGAGCCAGTGGATATAAAGTATATTTAAGGAAGGGAAAGAAAGGCCGGTATAAAGTTGTTAAAACATATAAAGGCAATCGGACCCGTACGTATAAGAGTCGAAAGTTAAAAAGAAAAAAGATGTATTATGTGAAAGTACGTGCATATAAAACATATCAATCCAAGAAATACTTTGGAAAATATTCAAAAACGAAAAAAGTCAAAATTCCAAAGAAGTGATGATGTGAGAAAAAAGACAGATGAGGTGATTCTTCTCATCTGTCTTTTTCGATTTACGAATTATTCTTTTTCGTCAGATTCTTCGGATGGAGTTTCTGTTTCTTGTGTTTCTTCTTCAGCTACGGATGGATCATCATCAGTATCTGTGATGTTGATAGAAACATAATCTCTGTCGTCTTTTGATGGTTCAGGGAAAATCTCATCATCATCAAAAGAATCATCATCAAAAGATTCGTCATCGAAATCATCGTCAAAATCATCGTCGGATACTTCTTTAATCTTTGCAATGATCGCTTTGATCTGATCACGGGCAACATATAAAATACCAGCAACGGTAGCGATGGTAGTGATCAGTTTAAAAAGGTCTTTTATGGTTTTCTTCATAACGAAAAACTCCTTTCTTTTTTATTATTATTTTATAATGAATCAAAAAAAAATGCAATGTAGGATTGACAAAATAAAATTTCATAGTAAAATAAATATATAAAATAAAACTTTGCAAAACATAGAGGAGGAATAAAGTGAAACGTTTATGTGCAAAAGCGGCACTTGATCTTGTGCCAGATCATGGGATTATCGGACTTGGTGGTGGAGAGACGATCAGTTATCTTGCAGAAGATATCAAAGAAGCAAGGAAAGATGTCAAAGTTGTGACACCATCAGATCATACAGCACAAGTATGTAAAAAGCTTGGATTAGAAATTGTTGATACCAAAGAAGTAAAAGAGATCGAAATTGCATTTGACGGGTGTGATCAGGTTGATTCTGATCTTGATGCATATAAAAGTGGAGGCGGAATTCACACATTAGAGAAGATTATTGCAAAGATGGCAAAAGAATATGTATTACTGGTCGATGAAACGAAAGTAACAGATAAGTTAAATAATAAAGTACCAGTTGTATTAGATATTATTCCAGAAGCAGTGAACTATGTGACAAGTCAGGTGGAAGCAATGGGTGCAACAGTGAAGAAACGTGATGAACATTTACTGGAAGTTTATTATGACACTTTACCAGAACTAGAAGAGATTGACAAAAACTTAAAGATGATCACAGGGGTGATCGAGACATCATTATTTTATCAGGTTGCAACAAAAGCATTGGTTGCAGGTGAAGAAGGAATCAGAGTGATCAAGTAAGAAAGAAGGAAAGATAAGATGAGTACATGGGGAATTTTAGGTTGTGGAACAATTGCGAATGAGATGGCAGCAACATTTCAGAAGATGGGACATGAAATTTACGGAGTAGCCAATCGTACACCAGAGAAAGCAGAAAAGTTTGCAGACAAATATGGAGTAAAACATGTTTTTAAAACATACGAAGAGATGCTGGCAGATGAAAATATCGATATTATTTATGTTGCAACACCACATAGTATGCATTATGAAAATATGAAGCAGGCAGTCAATGCAGGAAAGCATATCTTATGTGAAAAAGCGATCACAGTGAATGCAGCACAGTTAGAAGAAGTGTTGGAACTTGCCAAAGAAAAAGGTGTGGTAGTCAGAGAAGCAATGACAATTTCACATATGCCTTTATATAAGAAATTAAAAGAACGAATCAAAGAAGGTGCGATCGGTAATACAAAGATGGTACAGGTGAACTTTGGAAGTAACAAAGGTTATGATTCTACACAGAGATTTTTTGCATTAGAAGCAGCTGGCGGAGCTTTATTGGATATTGGAGTATATGCAACAGCATTTGCGAGAACATTTTTAAGTGAGATGCCAAATACGATTCTTACGACTGTAGAATATTTAGAGACAGGTGCAGATGAACAATCTGGGATCATTATGAAGAATACAAAAGGGGAGATGGTTGTTATGTGTCTGACACTTCGTGCAAAACAGCCAAAACGAGGAGTTGTGACAGGTGATAAGGGATATATTGAAGTATATGAATATCCAAGAGCATGCAAAGCAACGATCACTAATACGGCAACTGGAGAAGTTGAGACAGTTGAAGCAGGAAAGACAGAAGATGCTTTAAAATATGAGGTAGAAGCAATGGAAGCAGCGATCGAAGGAAACTTGGAGGATGATTGCCAGATCATTACAAAAGATACGATGCGAATTTTAACAAGTATTAAGACACAGTGGGGAATGAAATACCCATTTGAATAAGGATCTGAGATGATCATATAAGAATTTATCAAAAAGAAATGTGCCAAACACACATTTCTTTTTTTACTGGACGAAGCTTTTGCTATCAGTTATACTTAATAAGAATGAAGCAGGAAGGAGCGGTAAGATGATCCAGATTTATAAGAATTATGAAGGACATAAAGAGTTAGAAGAATTAGATCATATCGAATTGGAATCATGGGTGATGATCACAGATCCAACGATGGAGGAACTCATGAATATTTCGAGAGATTATAAGATTGATATGGATGATCTTAAGGCAGCACTGGATACGGAAGAACGTTCCCGACTGGAGAATGAAGATGATTATACAATGATCCTTGTGAATATTCCGGTTGTAGAGGAAGAGGAAGGAAAGAAATGGTATGAGACGATACCGCTTGGGATTTTTATTACTAATAAGATCGTCTTTACTGTTTGTTTGGAGCAGACGAATATCTTAAAACAATTTGTTGATGGACTGGTATCGAATTTTTATACATTTATGAAGACAAGATTTGTATATCAGATTCTTTACAATAATGCAGCATTGTTCCTGTATTATCTGCGTGTGATCGACCAGAGAGCAAATCAAGTGGAAGATCTGTTACATGAGACATATGAGAACAAAGACTTGATCCAATTGTATGATTTAGAGAAATGCCTAGTTTATTTTACAACAGCATTAAAATCAAATGAAGTAGTGTTGGAGAAATTAAGAAAACATATTGGACTTAGACATTATGAAGAAGATGAAGAACTGTTGGAAGATGTCATCATTGAGAATAAACAGGCGATGGAGATGACGGATATTTATCATAATATCCTGCGAAGTACGATGTCTTTGTTTGGATCGATCATTGATAATAACCTGAATCAGGTTATGAAATTCTTGGCAGCGATCACGATTATTTTGGAATTGCCAACGATGATCTCGGGATTGTATGGTATGAACGTCAATGGTGTTGGAATGCCGTTTGCGACGAAAGCATATGGGTTTGCAGCAATCTCGATTTTTTCTTTGATCGTCTGTTTGATCGCGGTGTATATTTTGAAGAAGAAACATATACTATAAGATATTGAAGAATCACACTAAGTGGTTCTTCATGTGTTTTAGGGCGTTTTTTTCCAGACGGCTGACTTGTGCCTGGGAAATGGCGATTTCGTCTGCAACTTCTGTTTGCGTTTTTCCTTCAAAGAATCGCATTTTGATAATATCATATTCTCGATCTGGAAGATGTTCCATTGCTTCTTTTAAGGCAATGGATTCCACCCAGCTATCTTCTTTGTTTTTTTTATCTTTTACCTGATCCATAAGGTAAAGAGTATCACCTCCATCCTGATAAACAGGTTCATAAAGAGAAAGAGGGGTTGCGATCGCATCAAGTGCAAATAAGACATCTTCTTTTTTCATATCGATTTCTTTTGCAATGACGTCGATTGTAGGCTCATGATTTAATTTTTTGGTAAGAACTTCTCTTGCATTGATCGCTTTATATGCGGTATCACGAAGAGAACGACTTACACGCATACTATGATTATCACGAAGATAGCGTTTGACTTCACCAATGATCATGGGAACAGCATAAGTAGAGAATTTCACATTTAGATTCCGGTCAAAATTATCAATGGCTTTCATAAGACCGATGCAGCCAACTTGAAAAAGATCATCTGCATTTTCACTACTTCCTGAAAATCGTTGGATGATACTAAGAACAAGTCGTAGATTTCCTTTGATATAATGTTCTCTGGCAAGAAGATCACCTTGCTCGATCCGCTCAAATAAATCTTCTTTTTCTTCTTCAGAAAGTAAAGGGAGAGAAGAAGTGTTAACGCCACAGATTTCTACTTTTTTTCGTGCCATAATAAGTTCCTCCATTTGTGATTCGTATAATAAAATCATGTACAGATCTGGTGGAATTTATACGTTGAAAAAAATGGAAGAGGAAATTGACTTATATTTTTTCAGGTGCTATGATGAGGATAAATACGATCAAAGGAGAGTAAAGATGAAGAAGATATTAGCATCGCTTATGATGGTTGGACTTATTTTTTGTCTTGGTGGATGCAACGTTCCATGGATGAAACAAAAGACAGAGAAAACGAAGGCTACGAAAGTTATTCAGGCAGATAAAGTTGAAGGGACAATGAAAGGAATGAAATTAAAGGTTGGTGTATCGAATGATATGGCACCATTTTCATATTATGACAGTGAGCAGAAGAAGATCACAGGGTTTGATATTGATCTTCTTGATAAACTCAGTGAATATCTGGGCTTTGAATATGAATTATATCCAATGAATATGAAGAAATTAGAGCAAAAGATCAAGAACAAAGAATTAGATCTTGCAATCGCAGGAATTTCAATCACAGATGAAAGACAGAGAGAGTTTTCATTTACAGACACTTATTATGAAACATATCTTCAGATCGTGGTCAGAAAAGACAGCCAGATCACAGATCGTAAGGAGATTACAGAGAAGAAGGTCGGTGTTGTAGAAGGAACATCCAGTGCACAATATGCGGAGGATTATTTGTCAGAGGATAACAAGATCACATATTATAAAAACATTACAAAAGTATGGAACGATCTTGAAAAAGGAACGATCGATGCAACGATTTATGATACAACAGGAATCCAGAATTATATGCAAGAACATGCAGATAATACGAATCTTAGTGTGTTGAACGAACAACTTAATTCCGAGGAAAGTAATTATGGGATTATGTTTGTGAAGGGGTACAAATATCTGGATCAGTTTAATGTAGCACTTCAGGTTCTCAATAATGATGGGACGTATCAGAAGCTTAAGGAGCAGTGGATTAAGACAAAAGAATAAAAGATAAGAAAATGGCAGGAACTATATGTAAGATGAAAAGTTCCTGCCATTTTGTTTGTTAAGAAAGGCTCTTGTAAGATTCAAAGTGTGAGTGTATGAAGCCATGCAGATTCTTCCTCGTTAAGGTGTGGAGAAAGTGTATCATATACGAACTGTTGGTAATCAGTTAACAATTGTTTTTCTTTTTCGTTAAATAAAGAAAGGTCAACACCGTCAAGATCGATCGGTACAAGTGTCAGGGGTTCGAAATGAAGGAAAGCACCGTATTCATTTTGCTGCCATTTTTTACAGATCAGCATATTTTCTGTACGGATTCCGTATTTTCCGGGAACATAGACACCTGGTTCGTCTGTGATGACCATACCCGGCTGTAGTACTGCGTCAAGATTTTCGGGATTCGATCTCCAACGAAAAGCGTTTGGACCTTCATGAACACCAAGAAAATATCCAACACCATGTCCGGTTCCACAACGATAATCAACGCCATCTTCCCAGAGAGGTTCTCTTGCTAGAATATCAAGATTACTTCCTCTACATCCAAACAGGAATTTTGCATTGGCAAGAGTCAGCATAGATTTTAATACCAGTGTAAAGTATTTTCTTTCTTCCTCTGAAATTGGACCAAGAATAAAAGTTCTTGTGACATCGGTTGTACCACCATAATATTGTCCACCGGAATCAATGAGAAGCATACCTTCAGCTTTGACATCGACATCGGATTCTTCAGTGGATTGATAATGCATCATTGCAGCATGATCTTTATAAGCACAGATCGTTTCGAAACTAGGGCCCATGTAATCGGGGAGTTTTTTCCTTTCTTCCTCGAGATGGTCAGAGATCATACGTTCTGTCATAGGGATTTTTCCAACGTTTTTCTTAAGCCAGTACATAAATTTTGTCATAGCGATCCCATCATTGATATGGCATGCTTTCAAATGATCGATCTGAATGTCATTTTTTATAGCTTTCATTAGTTCTGTTGGATTCTTATCTTCAATGATCTTGCATTTGAATAAGAGATTATAATGCAGATAGTTTGTAAGATCTGGATTTAACAAAACAGTTTCATGTTGGTCTTTTAAGAAAGCACTAACTTCTGTGTAATCGAGGATGGAAATGCCGTGTTCCTTAAATCGTTGAAAAGCAACTGCTGAAATACAATCTTTTCGAAGAAAAAGAAAACATTTGTCTATCGTGATCCATGCATAACTATAAAATAATGGAGTACATGCAATGTCATCTCCACGCAAGTTAAAAAGCCATGCAATATCAGGAAGAGAGGATAAGAAAAATGCATTGGCATCAAGTTCTTTCATTTTTTCTCTGACACGTGCCAGTTTTGAATCAGTATGTTCTCCACTGTATTTGATATCATGACGGTAAATTGTGGATTTTGTGATCGCGGGGCGATTATCTTTGGCCCAGAGTTCTTCTACAAAACGAAGATCAAAACGAAAAGATGCACCATGCTGCTTCACTAGTTTTGCGATTTTTTTTCCGTAAGAAGCTGAGATCGTAAAGCCGTTTACCCCAAGTGTATCACCTTCCTGCAGGTGCTCTTTCAAAAATTCAAGAATCGTAGGAACACCGGAAACCCCTTGTTTCATCAATGTGATATCAGAAGAGATCTGTCCTTCAGCCTGCGTAAAATAACGTCCATCAGTCCAAAGCCATCCTTCTTCGCATCCAGCTAGAAAGGTACCAGCAGAACCAGTAAAACCAGAAATGTATTGTCTGCATTTAAAGTAATCATCTACGTATTCGGATTGATGCGGATCTTCACTTGGAACAAGATAATAAGAAACCTTTTGGTTTTTCATTTGTTCGCGAAGTTTCATAAAATTTAGATTCATGTCCAAAAACCTCCATTTTGTCGTATTAAAATCCTGAAAATATATGTTTTATATAGGATTTCAGGATCGGTTTATGTTAATTATAGTAGATGAATAGGGATTCGTAAAGAAAAAGCAAATGTAAAAATATATGGTATTTTGTCAAAAAAGTTGAAAAAAATAAAAGAAATACGGTATAATCGGGATTGAACAAATATAAAAGTATAAAGGAGAAACTTATGAAGAATTTACTAGTTGCTCAGTCAGGAGGACCATCTGCAGCAATCAATGCGACGATCACAGGAGTGATCGATGCTGGAATTGAGAGTGGACGTGTGGGCCATGTTTATGGTGCTCTGAATGGAATTAAAGGTGTGCTGAACGAGAATTTTGTAAATCTCGATGAAGTATGTGACACAAAAGAAAAAAGAGATCTATTAGCGATCACACCGGCAGCGGCGCTTGGTTCCTGTCGATGGAAACTGGGGGATCCCAAAGAAAATGCAGAAGAATTTGAAGAGATCATCCGTATTTTAAGAAAGAATGACATAGGATATTTTATATATACTGGTGGAAATGATTCTATGGACACCGTATATAAACTGTCTGTTTACTGTGAAGAACATAATATTGATGACATTAAGGTAATGGGAGCTCCAAAGACGATCGATAATGATCTTGGAGAGACTGACCATTGCCCTGGATTTGGTTCTGCAGCCAAATTTATCGCGACTGCGTTTACCGAGATTGCGTGTGATTGCTTTGTTTATGATGTCCCATCCGTAACGATCGTAGAAGTTATGGGAAGAAATGCAGGATGGTTGACTGCCGCATCTGCACTTGCAAGGATCGAAGGGCGAAAAGTTCCTCAGTTGATCTATCTTTGCGAGAAAGCATTCGATGAAGATCGATTTATTGAAGATGTAAATGAAGCATTAAAAAAAGAAAATAACATCATTATTGCGGTAAGTGAAGGTGTAAAAACTGCTGACGGAAATTACGTTGGAGAAGAAACCAAATCAGGAAAAGAAGATGTATTTGGACATAAATATCTTTCTGGTGTTGGTAAATATCTGGAAGGACTGGTAGGAGAGAAGATCGGATGTAAAGTCAGATCTGTAGAATTAAACATCCTTCAGAGATGTGCTGGATATATGTTAAGTGAGACTGACATCATGGAATCAAGAAATCTTGGAGCATTTGCGGCTGTCAGTGCGATTCGCGGAAAGAGTGGAAAGATGTCTGCAGTGCGAAGAATTTCAGATGATCCATATCAGGTAGAAATCGTACTTTCTGATCTGTCAAAGATTGCGAATTATGAAAAGAAAGTTCCGATGGAATGGATCAATGAAGAAGGGAATGATATTAAAGACGAATTACTGACATATTTAAAACCGTTGATCCAAGGTGAAGTACAGATTCCATATGAAAATGGAATTCCAAAACGATTTATTTTATAAAAGACAAGAAAGAATCCTGCTGTGCAGGATTCTTTCTATTTAAGTTCATATGGAATGTCAGGTCTTTTGCTTCTTGGTTTTACAGGCTTTTTTGACGATTGTGAGATGAAATAATGATTGATCTCTGCACCGATAAAAAGCATCATCATACAAAAATACAACCAGAACAAAGTTAACAAGATACTGGTCAATCCTCCGTACATAGTACTAAAGAAAGAAAAATTATCAAAATACATTGAAAAGAAAAATGATAATACAAACCATGCAGCAGAACTAAAAAATGCTCCAGGAAGGATCTGCTTTGTTTTGAAATTTTCACTCGGTAAAAAACGATACATAATGATAAAAACGACCATAAATGTAAAAAATGCAAGGAAAAAACGGATCGTTGCAAAAAATACATGTTTATTCTCGAGGACTGGTTCAAAGCGATATAACTGAATGAGCAGGGAATTACCAAATAATAAAAGGATCAGACCGAATAATACTGCGATTGCGAAAAGTCCAATATAAATACTTGAGATAAAACGCAAAACAAAATAGTTTCTCTTTTCAGGAATTTCATGAATCGTATTAAGTCCAGTCATCAAGGATAAGATCCCTTTGGATGCAGACCACAATAATGTAAGAATTGTGATCGACATATACGTAGTAGTAAGTTTTCCATTTAAAGATCGGATGATCGGGACTACCATACCACTGTACTTTGGTGGAAGATAGGTGCGTACCAGTTCGATCATATCATTCGGTGTGATCGGAAAATATCTTGTAAGACTAAGCAATACGATCATAAATGGAAAAAATGATAGGATCGTAAAGAATGCAGCCTGCGCAGAAAACGCTGTAACGTGGTCTTTCTGAGCTTTATCAATCACGGATCCGATCATAGAAATTAATTTTAACATAATATCATACCTCTTAATTGATACCTCATAATATCATAATTTGATTGATTATACAAGCATTCTAAAAGCAAAGGAATTGCGCCAAAAGAGAAAAAATATCTAAAACAGACAAAAAGACCTATTGCATAGTAAAGAAAATTGTGATATAGTTCCTAACGGAGTCAAAAAAGAATTATAATTATTTAAAGAAAATAAATAAATTATAAAATAATTCTTAAATATTCTATTGAC
>OGMW01001623.1_pt1 | contig 18654 bp, 6 predicted proteins | sample 1573281 | NCBI WGS metagenome assembly OGMW01 (sample SAMEA2581907, study PRJEB24529) | metagenome | biome: Human gut stool | place: China | collected 2011 | reverse complement strand
CGAATCCACCTGCAACGCAGACAAAAGCCGATTATTAAGCCGGTTGTATCAGACAAGGTTCAGACATAGCAGGAACTGGTTGCCTTCCGACGGCTCGAGCGGCGCATTCCAAGCGTCGCCGACCACCGCATCTTCAAAATCGCGGGCATGCTCGCCCACAAAAAATCCATCCGGCAACGGCGCATCGATCGAATGCAGACTGGTCATGCCGTTTTCGGAGGAATCGACATCCTCAACTTCCGCAATATCGGCCAGGTTGCTCGGCTCAGCCGCTCTGGAAACGATATTGAGCATGGAATCGCGCACTTCCACTAGGAAATTCGACGGTTTGGACACACGTTTGCGATCGCCCACGGCACGCGGATCACGGCTTTCCGCATTCGTTGCGCTGCAGGTGAGCAGCGCCTCATGACGGGCGCGAGTCAACGCCACATACGCGAGGCGACGCTCGTCGGCATGCAACCGACGGCCATACTCCTCGATTTGCGTCAAATACAGTCCGTCCGGATCAATACCTTCCATGTCATCGACGCTCATATTCCGCAAGGTGCCGAACACTTCGTCGTCAATGATTTCCGCATCCTCCAGCATTTCCAACGCTTCCAACGGATTCCCACCCACAAGCGCGTCATGGGGGAATCGCGGCAGAATATCGGCGTCCACACGCACCGGAACCGGCACCGCAGCAGGATCGGTCAGCCACGTTTTGGCGGTCTCATGATATTCGGGCGGCATCCACACGCCATCCTGGAAACCGTTGAGATGCTCTTCATCAACGACCACACGCAGATCGCTGCCCTTGTTGGTGGGGAATCCGCCATCGGTCATGCCGACCACGGCCACGGCATCCCATTCAAGGCCCTTCGACTGGTGTACGGTCATCAGCACCACGTCGACAGGCACATCGGGAGCCACCGCGTTCTCCTCGCGTGCGTCGCGCAGCGAATCCGCCCATGAGATGAACGCGCGCAGGCTCGGCGTTCCCTGCGACGCGATCTCCTGCATATACGTGTCGACGAGCTTCAGCAACGCATCGATCGGCGATTTGGCGAGCGCCACCCGGGATGCAGCGAGCGTGGCATCGGCCTGACCGCCGCGCATATGCTCGGCCAGCTGCATGTCGATATCGAGATTCAATGCGACGATGGCCTCACGAACCACTTCCGGCAACGGGTGGCCAAGCATGCGCTGCACCTGACGGATCGCATCCGCGGCGCGAAGCACTTCCTTCGTCCCCTCACGACTCACCCTGCCGTCAATGAGTTCCGCGAGATCGTCACGCAACATGAGGTCCACAAGGAAAACCGCATTCGGCACTTGATCTCGATATTCACGTACGATGGCATGGATTTCAGCATCGGAAGGACCCGACTTGGGAGTTACTCCATAAATTCCCAGATTTTCCGGTTTTTCTTCCTTGTTGGATTGCTCCTGCACGATTCCAGCTGAAACAAGCGCACGATACCGGCACATCGTGTTCACCTGTTCCGCGGTATCGGCGAGCGCCTGCAGATCGTTGGCGCTGATGGAGAATCGCGGCGTGGCCAGCAATCGCATAAGCGCCGCACTGTCGGTATGATCGCTGACGACGCGTAGCAAAGCGAACACGTCCTGCACCGCCGGGCGTTCCAGCAACGCCGACCGCCCCACTACCAGCGTGGTCAGGCCTGCGCGTTCGAGCGCTTCCGCGAATTGCGGCATGATTCCTTTGGAACGGAACAGCACCGCCACGTGCGGACGATTGTCTTTCATGCCATTGTCGAGGTCGCGCGAGGAAGGCGTGTGCAGGGCGATCGCATGTTTGGCGAAGCGCACGACCGCGTCGACCTCCTGCCCGAACGTGTCGAACGCAAGCACGCCCACCGTTCCTTCGGGGGCTTCGTCGGTATTGACGAGCGCCGGAACGTCGACTTCGCGCATCAGCGAGCTGCTGAGGCGCCTGGCAGGCAAGCGGAGCGGTTTGGTGAGATTGTTCGCCGCTTCGAGCACCATGCGTGAGTTGCGCCGTGTCACGGTCAATGCGAATGGCCTGCTGGTGGCGTCCATGCCGAAATCGTGTTGCAGCATGCGGAATGCGCCAGGGCTCGCCCCTCGCCATGCGTAGATCGATTGGAAGGGGTCGCCGACCGCGTTGACCGCGCTGCGATGCGTGTCGTCCACGTGGAACAGCGCGCTCAGCAGTGCCGCCTGCGTGGTGGACGTGTCTTGGTATTCGTCGAGGAGCACATGCGAATAGCGTTTGCGGTAGGCCGCTCCGATGGACGGGAATCGGGAGACAAGCTGGAATGCCGCGATGGTGAAATCGCTGAATTCCGCCATATTGCAGGCGCGTTTTTCGGCATGATAGTCAAGCACAAGATCGAGCAGCAGGTCGCGTTGCTTGGCGACGAATGCGAGTTGCGCGCTGTTGAACACGCACATGTCGTGCCCGAGTTCGCGGTATTTCTCCAGTTTCTTTTCGTAGTCCGCGTCGGAATCCTTTTTCAGTCGTTTCGGCAGCTTTGGCGATTTCGGCTCTTCCGTTGGCACGGTTTCGCCGTCAAGCGCCTTGGCGATCCGTTCGACGAACGCCTCATCCCAGTCGCGCACGCGTTGCACGGCTTCGTCGAAGCTGGTGCAGTCGCCGCCGATCATGGCGCCGGAAATGGCGTTGGACAGGGCGAACACGTTGCCCGCTATGGTGTTGAACGATTTCAGATCGCCGTCGAACGCCATAAGATCATCCATATGCCTGTCAAGCACGGTGTGGATGAGCTGCATGGCACCTGCTTCGCTCAATGGCTGCGTGTTCTGGTCAAAGCCGACAAGCAGTCCATATTGGCGCACGATGGATTGGAAGAAAGCGTCGTACGTGGAGACTTCCGGTTTGAGGAACGTCATGTTCGCTGATTTCAGGCCGCGTTCGCGCTGGTCGCGAGTCACGGCCGCAGACACTCGAGACAATAGTTCCGAGGCCGCTTTGCGCGTGAAGGTCAGTCCGAGGATCTTTTCGGGGCTCACCCCCTGTTCGATCAGCGTGATGATGCGTCTGGTCATCGTGTAGGTTTTGCCGGATCCAGCGCCAGCCACCACCACCACATCCGCATACGAGGGCGCTTGGACGACGGCAGCCTGCTCAGGACTGTCGGTGAACTTCATGCTTCCGCTCATGCCGTTCTCCTTTCGAATACGGTGTTCTGTTCGCCCGCACAGGCCGGGCAGATCGTAGTGTTTCTGCAGTATTTCACATGTTCCGTCGTCGGTCTTGCGGTGATTTCGTTCGCCCTGCTGGCCGCGGCCGCATAGAAGACCCTCGCGATCATGGTGAGGGACCATACCGCCATCGTGCCGCGTAAGCCAAGGAACTCATTCCAATGCTCGTCGCTCACTTCCAACGGAGGAAGCATGTCATCGAGTCCGTCGTGGAAATCCTTGTCGAGTTTTTTGACGTAATAGCGCGGTATGAATTCGCCGGTATTGAGACTTCCATTGGCGAACAGCGCCTGCTGCATATGCGATTCGGCGGCGGTGTCGCCATACGGTGCAGGGTATGCGTGCTTGGCTACATGGAATAGCGCGCTTTGCGTGATGTTCGGCGCGTTCGCCACCGCCTGCGCCCCGCGCATGCCGCTTTCCTCGGGGAATACGAGTCCCAGCTGATAGCAGACGAGCTGCAGATCGTTGAACAGGCCTTCGCCGGTCGGACTGACACCGGTTTTGTAGTCGATCAGACGCACCTGCTGCGTGCCATCCGCCATTTCACGCCGTTCCAAACGGTCGATCCTGCCGGTCAAACGCACGGTGAGATACTCGCTCATGCCGGTTTCCGGCCATCCTCCGACCAACGCTCCCATAATGGCGATCAATTCGTTCCGTGAAATCGCGTGAACGCCGTCCATCGCATTGTAGGCGTCGAGAATATCGTCGAAATCGAATTTTGCGGTAAATTTCAGCTCAGGTTCGGCTTTCGTAAGTTTTCCAACGCTGAATGCATCATTATTTTTAATCGGATAATCACCATGATTCGATTGCACGAAATACGTGGCGATGTTACGCAACGCCTCCTGCGCCTGCTCATCTTTCTTCAACGCCTGATACCGTTGCGCGGGATCGGCAATGGCGTTGAAATCGCCGCATAGACGCTTGTATTCGGCATACATCCATTCGGTGATCGCATTGATATTGTCCACGTCGCTGATGGCGGTATGGTGTTCCGGCATATCAAGTCCGGCTTCGGTGGCCTGTTGCGCCACCTTGTGGATCAGCGAGCCGAAACTCGTGGCGACGCTGCCCATGCGCGGGCCGGAGAAGCGGTTTTCCAACATCCAACACACCGGGCACGCCCACAGATTGTCTACCGCAGAAGGAGACAAAGTCACCACGTCGGATCGCCGCGATTTACCGTTTCGGCCCGACGTCGAGCTTTCCGACGTGTCGCTCATGCCCGTCCGCATGACGGCCGCGATCTTCCGCATGGTGGCCTCGACCGTCTCCCCCATAAACGGCCAACGGTCAGGGTCGGCCGCCGTAACACCATGCGAAGCCAGCAATGCCAACGCTTCCGCGGCATCACGCGCCTTCGGGCTGTCCTCAGGTTCCGACGCAAGCACGCTTCGGGCGGCCGCGACCAGACCACGGGGATCGGTTTCCAGCCCCGCGTAATCGCCTTGGCCGCCGACCGACGCATATTCTCGCCGTTCCATATCGGCGTCGCGATCGCGGTCGAAGCACTCCGGCATATATCCGTATAGAAAATCCGAAGGCACATTGTCGTCATTCAGCACGGCGCTCACCACCACACGCTCGCTGGCACGGGTCAACGCCACCAACAGGCTCTTCTGCTCGGAGGCGAGCACCGACGCCAGTTGCGCGTCCTGCCTGCCCGCCGGAGTGACGATCGTGTCGGACAATACGCCGTGCAGCATCACATCGGCCAGTTCCTCACCGCCGAACAACGTGTTGCGTGGTGTGAGATTCGGCCACTGCCCCTGCTGCAAAGCCGGCAGAAAAACCAGATTCCAGCGCTTTCCCGCCGCTCCTGCGGGAGTCGTCAGGGTCACCGCCTGATCAATGGGCGCGGTATGCGCCAGCGAATCCGCCTCAATGGTCAGCAAACGCACCTGTTCGATGAACGCCTCGATGGTGTGTACCGCGAATTCCCCGCTTGACTCGCCGCCTGAAGCATAGTTGAACAAACGCATCGCCGCGTCAAGCCGATCATTCGCGGCACGGCCGGCAGCCGAATGCTCCAGCGCCACACGCTGCCAGACTTCCGCCTTGCCGCAGGCCCTCCATGCGCAATCCAACACATATTGCGGTTCACGCGAAACCAGTTTGGCTTCCGACTCGCATGTTTTGTCAAGAACCTTCCACAATGATGCGAACGCCTTGATCTGCGGATCCGCGCCCAGCACGGAGGCGATCGCATCGACCACGCGATCGGTATTGCCCTCCATAAGAAGCACGTACAGCGCTTCCATACTCAGCGCGAAATCGCCTTCATGCTCGTCTTCATGCTCACTATCATGCTCGCCATCGGCGCGAATCGCATGATAGTCCGTCATATAATCGCGCCAATCTTCCATCAGACGAGGGAGCAACGCCTGTTGTTCGACGGCAGCGTCCGCCGCATCCTCATCATCTTCGAAATCATCTTCAAAGTAATCTTCGAAATCATCTTCGTCGTATTCTTCGGCAGCATCCTCATCATGGTTCGCAGCCTTGCTTTCCACAATCGAAGCGAGCGAAACCAACGCGTTCATCGCGGATTCGATGGATGCGAGACGGGCCGGACGCCCCTCATGCCGTTGATCACCACCGACCGTAATCAGCGGAGATCCCATAATCAGCGCCACGCGCGAACGAATATAGGATCCGGCGGTCTGCAGGTCCATGGTCGAAGCCGCGATCGTCTGGTTTTTCAATTCGGCCAACTCGATCAACGCGAACAGACCCTGCACGAACGGCTCATCCTTCAACGGCCGGGTCACGCTGGAATAGCGCACGGGAACGCCGTCAGCGCGCAACCGCTCGCCGAATGCGCGCACGGTGGCATTGTCGTGCGCGATCACGGCCATGTCGTTCCATACACGGGAACGTTGCAAATGCTCAGTTTTGATCTTCCACACCACGTCGTCGAGCTCTTCGGAAGAGGAACGGTACAAGGCCGTTTCCACACTGCCGTCGGCCGGCGTGACACGAGCGCCCGTATCGTCGGCCGGCAACGTTTCGATGGGCATCGCGCCTGGCATATCGCTCATTTTGCCGGGACGATCGGGCAGAGGCACGTCCGTCGACTCCGTGCTTGCGATCGACAGGCTCACTCGCGTCGCGACAAGCGTGCGATAGTCGCCATGCACGCCTTGCTGGTTCGACACGGTTTGCGCGGTATCGCCTTCGTGCGCCGTTTGCAGACCTTCGATGCGTTCAAGCCTCGCTCCCATGCGCGTCTGCGCCTGGTTGAACAGATATTCCGGATATGATCCTCGGAACGTCTGCACGGCTTCGTCGGGATTGCCAACCAACAGCAGGCGCACCCCGCGTTCATGCAGGGCTTCAAGCAGTGCGAAACCAGCCAACGTCGTATCTTGAAAATCGTCGACGATCAGCATGTTCGCAATATCGGCTTCCTGTATGCCAGACACGGCTTCGGTGGCGTCGATCATCAGCTGCGACGCGTCGAGACGATATTCGCCAGGATAAGACGAACGGATCGCCTCATTGTATTCCTCACGCAAGGCGAAGGCGAGACGCCATTGAGTGCGCAGGCGTTCGCGACGTTCGTCAAGCATGCCGTCCCTGCTGGCCGCACGGGCGATCAGCATGTCTTCGAACTGCGGTTTCGCGCCAATCTCGTTCATGCGTGCGAGCATGTCGCGCAATTGGTTGGCGAATGCGTCGGTGGAATCGTCGGCCACCAGTCCTGACCATTCGGAAACCGCGAAATAGGTGCGCAGCAGATCGCAGGTGGCGCAATCGTCGCCATGTTGCCTATGCTCCACATGCGAAGCCAGTACCTTGCGGATGATCACATCCTGTTCCGCACCGTTCAACAGTTTCGGCAACGGTTCGCCTTGACTTGATCTCACGGCCGTCAGCAGACGGAATGCGACGGCAGGCAACGTAGTGACCGGTCGCGCCTGCGACACGGCCGACAATTCGCGGATCGCCCGATCGCCCAACGCATCGGCGATCTGCCTGCCAGACACCGTCATCACGGCATTCCCGTCACCATACCGCCTCATTGCGGCAACCAGCATGCCCAGCGCAAACTCGGTTTTTCCACTGCTCGGCGCGCCCGCAACCAACGTGACGCGGTCAAGGTCTTCCAAATTCATCATGCCTCCCAACACTACTAGTCTCGCCCTCCTTTACCTGACAAATCCGGAACCTGCAAAGTTGTCTCGAAGCCAACCTTTATCCAACACGATCTGCGGTGCAACCACTCCTTCGTGGCATCTGCAGCAACGCCGACAACACATCAATGGTCATTTCCATTTGAGCCAGATGCCCGTCATCCAGCAACTGAATGTATGTACCCTCATCGTCGCCACGAAGGCCGTCTCTTAAGGTTCGCACGTTCTTTCTATCACTACGACTTCTATTATTCAGCCACAACATGTCTCAGATGCCCGTCTTTGTATATGGACATTTTGACCCCTTGCTGATAGGTTTCTGGGTTGGTCTTCAGTTAGGATAGGATCCAGAGAGAGAGCGGCCGAAAAGCATACGCACCACGAGGAAAGAGAGCATATGGAAGCCATGAACGGCATTCCCCCTCAAATCCCTGGGTATACATTCGCCCAAAAGTTGGGTTCAGGTTCCGAAGCGAACGTGTATTTGTACCAGCAGCTTTCCCCCAGCCGACAAGTGGCCATCAAGGTCAGCAAGGGAACGCTCGATCCGCGCGCGGCGGCGCGGTTCCGTTCCGAAGCGAACTTCATGGGCAGGATCTCCTCGCATCCCTACATTCTTTCGGTGTACGAAAGCGGCATCACCGCCACGGGCAACGGCTACACCGTATTCGAATACGCTCCGGGAGGCAATTACAAGACCTTCCTGGAATCCAACAGGCTCAACGCAGACCAGATGCTCACCGTCGGCATCAATCTGGCGAGCGCCCTTTCCACAGCGCACCGCGAAGGCATCATCCACCGCGACATCAAGCCCAGCAATATTCTCATCAACACGCATGGCATGCCCATGCTTTCCGATTTCGGCATCGCGGGAACGATCTACGGGCGTCCCGGCATCGGCTACACCATCGCGTGGGCTCCGCCGGAAGTGCTTGCAAAGAACGGCGGAGGCAACGAATCCTCCGATATTTATTCGCTGGGAGCAACGCTGTTCGCCATGCTGACGGGCCAGTCGCCATATGAATACGGCTATTCCGCGGCCCTCGGCTCGACCAGGGGCAAAGAACGCGGTGCTCTGCTGAGAAACATCATTCTCACCGATCCGCTCCCTAAGCTCAATAGGCCGGATATTCCCCCGCAAGTGGAGCGGATTTTACGCAAGGCGTTGAATAAAACGCCGGAGGACCGGTATTATTCCGCATATGATTTCGCGCGTGACATGCAGCGTGCGCAGCAGGAATTGTATGGCCATGCCACGCCGACCACGGTCGAAGGCGAACCGCCGTTCCCGCAAAATCTGTACGCACAGTCCCAGGCGAACATTCAGGTTTCACCGACCGTCCCAAAGCAGCGCAGCACTTGGGCCAAGCCTCTTGCGATCGTTGTTTCGGCGGTCGCCGCGATTGCAGCCGTCGAACTGGCGTTCGCGTATGTGATCTTGCCGAATATGGATTCGGCTTCCGACAACAGCAGCGTGCAGATCAAGACTCCGGGAACGCACGATCAGGACAACGATTCGCCTGATTCGGCCATCACCACAAGTAGCGTACCCAGTGTCGAGAATCTGGCCGGCTCATATTCCGCCGATGGCAGCAGCGTGCAGTTCACATGGGTGAACCCCGACCCTCAGGACGGCGATTCGTACGCATGGTCGCTGGTAGGCGATGCAGGAGTAGACCCGAACGCCCAAGGAACCACCACCACCGACACGCGCATCAGCATCAAACCCGCCGACGGCTCGCAGACCTGCATCCAGGTGAGCCTCATCCGAGCGGACCGGCAGATGTCGCAGAATCCTGCGATCGCGTGCGCAGCCAAACCATAAGCATCACAGCACTTCCCAACAGGGTCGGCCGACGGCATTATTCCATCGCAGGCGATGTCCGGAACGAACACAACGACCATCGGAACACTCAAGGAAGAACCGAAAATGGACAAACGCAAGAACGCAGCCGATCAGCCGGCACAATCGCACGAACGTCAATTGCGCTTCGGATCGATGATGCGCAAACTGCTGTTGCCGTCGGGAAGCAGACGGTGGATCACGCCGATCGTCATGCTGCTTCTGCTGCTGGGTATCATCGCAGGCGCGTTCATCGTCAGTTCGGTGACGCAACGGCATGTGCAGCTCGACGACGGCACCGTGTGGATCACGTCGCTGAAGGACCGCAAAGCCGCACGATTCAATGCGAAAAACAAGGATGTGGACGCCGGAGTCTCATCCGCAGCCTCCCGTTTCGACGTGGCCCAACATAATGGCAGCACCGTGATTTCCGAAGGCACCAAAGCCAGCAATATCGCGGCTTCCACAATCAGCGAAACCGGCAACACCGCCATCAAAACGGATATCGAAACCATTATCGGAGGCGACACCGCAGCGTTCATCAACGTCAAAACCGGCAATGTGTGGGTGGGATCCGCTGCCGATGTGAAATCCGTCAACCCCACCACCGACAAGCCGAACATGAAACTGGGATCCGGCGGAAAGATCGCGGTGACGCATGACGGAACCGTATACGGATACCGCGCTTCCGATGGTGCGGTGCTGAGCATCAAAGGGCCGCAAGACACGCGCGAGCAAGTCGGCACGATCGGAGGCGCACCGCACGCCGAATCGTTCACCGTCATCGGCGAAACCCCGGTCGTGGCGGCAAAAAGCACCGTGTATTGGCCGCAGGGAAGCGCAGCCATCAATCTGCAGGGCAGCATGACCTTGCAGGCCCCTTCCACGGACGGCAAACAGAACGGATGGGTGGCCGTGGCGACACCACGCGGGCTCGCAACGGTGGATCTCAACACCAAAAAGACCGCGGAAACACCGAATTCCGGCAAGGGCGAGCCCGCCCAGCCGGTATCCACAGGCGGATGCGTATTCGCCGCATGGGCGCAGAAAGCCAACAATTACGCCAAAGTATGCTCCGTCGACAGTTCGGATACGGCATTCGACACCCTGACCAACATCAACGCCACTTCGGAACTGATATTCCGCACCAACCATCGTCTGGTCATACTCAACGACGTGGTCAACGGCAACGTCTGGAATCCGCAGGAATCCACCAAAGTCATCAAAATCCAATGGAACAAGGTGGAAACCAAACAGTCGAAGCAACAGGAACAGAACAACGACAGCGCCAACAACCAGCATAATTTCAGCAAGACCTGCTCGTCGCAATCCGGCCAGATCAAAGCCGAAGATGATTCGTTCGGCGCGAGAACAGGATCGCAGCAGATCCTCGACGTGCTCCGCAACGACGAACAGACCGACTGCTCCGTACTGCGCATCACCTCGGTAAGCGCCCCCGACGGCGCCAACATCAGCGTTTCCCCCGTATACGACGGACGATATCTGCAGCTCGACGCTTCCGCGGCATCCGAAGGATCCGTATCGTTCAGCTATGAAATCTCCGACGGACGCGGGCAAACCTCCAACGCCAACGTAAGCCTCACACTGGTAGGCGGGGACGACAACGCGCCCCAGCAAACCGATACGCCACCGGAAATCGACGTGGAACAAGGAGCGACCTACACCACCAACGCGCTGGGCAGCTTCTCCGATCCCGACGGCGACCCGCTCACCCTCGTATCCGCAACCCCGCAAAACACCGACCAGGTGACCGTTTCCACACGCGCCGACGGGCAGCTCGTGTTCAACGCGGGATCCATGTCTTCCGGACGCGCCGGCATCGAAGTGACCGTTTCCGACGGCCAGCAGACCGGCACCGGCATGGTGTATTTCTCAGTGAAACCGGCCAACACGCTGGCCGCAGTGATCGATCCGGCCGTCAAGCAGACCACGCCAGACACCCGCACCACCATCGCGCTCAAACAATACGTGCACGGCACCTCGGCCGAACCCGCGCAGCTGACCGCCGTGGAAACCCCATCCGGCGCATCCACCACCATGAACGCCACCGACATGTCGTTCACCTTCAGCGCATCCAACCCCGGCACCTACTATGTGCCCTACACCATCACACAAGGATCCATCCCCTCGACCGGCCTGGCCCGCATCGAAGTGCAGGCAGTGGCCGGAGACTCCGCCAAGCCCATCGCAGCCAACGACGTGGCGCTGCTCGGCGCCGACAACACCGCAATCGTGGAACCACTGTCTAACGACGTCGACCCGATGGGCGGTGTGCTATCCGTGACCAGCGTGACCGCCGATGCGGCGAGCGGCATCAAAACCGGCGTCGTAAGCAACAAGCGCGTCTACATCACCGCACGGCAGGTACCGACCGAGCCCGTGCAGATCACATACAGCGTCGCCAACGCGGCAGGCACGTCAACCGGCGTGATCGTGCTGCAGCCACCGGCACTGACCACCTCCAACTCCGTGCCGAAAGCCGACAACATCACCACGCAGGTACGCACTGACGGCATCGTCTCCATCGACGTGCTCGACCACGTGACCTACTCCGACGGCACCACGGTAAGCCTGCAAAACGACCTGCAATACGACAAAAACACGTTCAAAGGACTCGTATTCGTATCAGGCAACACCGTACGATACCAAGCATCCGACCAAACCGGATCCTTCCCCGTAACGTACACCGTCAAAGACAATCTCGGCAACGCGGCATCCGCCACAATCACCATCAACGTGCATCAAAAAGACGCTTCCAACAAGGCTGCGCCAACACCATCCGACGTCGAGGCGCAAGTCGCGGCCGGCCAAAAAGTCCAGATCCCGATCACCTTGACCGGCATCGACGCCGACGGCGACGACGTGCAGCTGCTCGGTCTCGGCAACAAGGCGCCGACACTCGGACGCATCAGCGAAGTCGGCGCCACCTACCTGGTATACGAAGCCTATGCCGACTCCACAGGAACGGACACCTTCTCATACGCCGTCGAAGACTGGACCGGCCAACGATCCCAAGCGCAAATCCGCGTAGGCGTATTCACATCCGGCACCGATTCGGGCGTATACGCGCGCGACGACGAAATCACATTGCGCCCCAACACCGCAGCAACCGTGCCCGTGGCGCAAAACGACATCTCCGGAGACAACACCGACCTGGCCGTCAGCGAAAACGTCGAATCGCAAGACATCAGCAATGTGACCGTGGCGGACAATGCGCTCGCCTTCACCACTCCTCAGCAGGCGGGCACCTATTACGTGGTGTATACGGTCAAAGACAAGGCAGGATTGTCCGACACCGCGACATTGACGGTGAACGTGGACGACAACGCCACCATCGAACCGCCGACAGCATACGACTACCGTGTGCCATCTTCCGCGACGATCGATAAGAAATCCATCGACGTGGACGTTTCGCAATGGATCGCGAACCCTTCCGGCAGCGCCGACGAACTGCAGGTGGCCGTTGATGATTCGGCTACCGACCATGCGCATGTCAAGGGCGGAGACAAGTCCACGACCATTACCGTGGACTTGACGGACGAGGCGCGAGCCGTGCCGTACACCGTGACCAACACGACGTATAACATCACGTCCACGGCGTTCATCCAAGTGCCCGCGTACGGCGTGTTCCCGCCGACCTTTCGACCGAAGGCGCCGGCTTTGAAGGTGAACGCGCACGAGACGATCACCATCAATATCGCCGATTACGTGCGTGTGGGCGCAGGCAAGACCGCGTATGTGGACGGCGCCGATTCGGTGAGCGCCACGAAGGCCGCGGACGGCGACCTGTATGTGAACGACCAGACGTTGAAGTTCACCGCGCCGAAGGATTACTCCGGTCCCGCGTCCATCACCTTCACCGCGGTGGATGGCAAGCGCGACAAGAACGACAAGGTGAAAATCATCAATTCGGCGGTGTTGACGTTGCCGATCACCGTGATCGGGCGCGACGTGCCCGCGCCGACGTTCTCTTCGCCCACCATTGACGTGGTCGCAGGAGAAAGCGCCACCACCATCGATCTGACCGCGTTGACCCATTCGGCGTCCGACCTGTACGACGATGAAAAGCAGTACACGTATTCGGGTGGCGCTGATTCCGACCAGGTGAGCGCCAAGGTGAGTTCGAACGGCAAGCTGACCGTGTCCGCCGACAAGACCGCTTCGCCGGGAACAACGGTGAGCGTGCCGATTTCGATTCAATATTCGAAGGGCACGGTGAGTGCGGGCGTCACGGTTCGCGTGACGGCCTCCAACAGGCCTTTGGCACGCATCAACGCGAAAACCGTGAAGGTCAAGGCAGGATCCAGTGAGGAAGTGAACCTGCTGTCCGATGCGTATAATCCGTTCCCCGATTCCGCATTGACCGTGACCGGATGCACGTCCGATGGCGCGTCGAAGCTGACCGTGGACTGCCCGTCCAACGGTGTGGTGTCGATCAGCGCCTCGTCCGATATCGGCGCGAGCACCAACAAGGTGATCGTCAACGTGCGCGATGCCACCAATACGAAGGAACGTGAGGTGACGGGCACCATCAACGTTTCGGTGATGGACAAGCCGGATGCGCCGCTGCTCTCCCCCATCGCCGGAGACCCGCAGGATGGCGCGGTGAATCTGAGTTGGACGGCCGGCTCTTCGAACGGCAGTCCGATCAGCGAATACAAGGTGTCGTGGGGCGGCGACGGTTCCGGCGAGAAATCGTGCGGATCCGTGACCTCCTGCCAAATCACCGGCTTGAAGAACGGCAAGACGTACTCGTTCAAGGTGCAGGCCAAGAATGAGGTCGGCTGGTCGAAGGAGTCGAATGGCGTGGAAGGCACGCCTGACAAGCTTCCGGACGCGCCGACCGATGTGAAGGCCGAAGCTAGCAAGAACACCATCACTGTCACATGGAAGGCTTTGGAGGGTAATTTCTCCGCCGTCGACAAGTATCAGGCGACGTTGAGCGGTCCGAATGTGGCGAATCCGGCCCAGGAAGTCACTGGCACCAGCATCACGTTCAAATTCGACGACAATGCGATCACCGACGGCGCATCCTATACCGCCACGGTCAAGGCGCATAACAAAGTGAACTGGAGCCAGCCCTCCACGGCATCCAATGCCGTTTCGCCTTGGGGTACGCCTGACAATCCGACTATTTCCGCCGATCAATCAGGCGACAAGATCGTGGTGAGAGGGCGGATCAATGACGCACGTAACTCGAAATACCAGTCGATTACGGTAAGCATCGAGGGCGAAGACAAATCCGTGGAGACAAGCGCCAAGGATTATTCCGTCGAATTCGACATTAAGAACGAGTGGTACTACAGAAAACTTAAGCCGACGATTACCGTGGTTACGGAACGCAGTGGCTCATTGCGCAACGAAGCGTCCGTTTCGACTTTCACAGCAGTCGATCCTCCAACCAATGTGAAGCTGGAACTCAACAACAACACATGTGTGGCGACCTGGTCCAGAAAAGGTGGACGCGTCACAGGTTTCGTTGTAAAGGCCAAGGGTTATTACGATGATGATGTTCATGAGAGCAGAGCCGAATGGCCGCTTTCCGGTGATTGGAGCACCTGCGATACGGTAAGCGTGCAACAGTACTTCATCGACACCTCACATCTCAGCGACCCAGCAATCGCTACCGATAATACCGTCGGCAACAAAAAGCCAGCGGAAATCACACTGCCATCCTCATTGACGTGGGATACACAGAACGCCAACATCATTCATGTCAATGGCGGTAGTTGGGAGGCCCACGGGCGAAGTGTCAAAGGCCAGATCGTCATCACTCCGGCAGGGGAAAGCTCGCATACCTACGATTGGCCAGCTAACGGCACACTGGATGTTTCCGACATCACCAGTCCTTCCGGTACCAGATGCGATTGGGAGGTTCGCGTGATCACCACTGCCGGGGAACCAGAAATCAATGCGACCAAGAAAAGCTCTGATCCCGTGACCGGAGTCCGATACGAGGAGAAAACCCCCGATCCGGAACCGGGACCAACCCCTGATAATGGAGAGACGCAATCCTCGATAGACACCAATGCTTCAGCCATCTCATTACGAACAGGGTTGGCAGGAAAACAGGCGCGAGGCATCTCATTCACCGTCAAATAAGCAAATTCAACATCACAACCAATCATCAATACGATCAATAGAAGCAACCAAGGAGTACCTATGAGCAACGAAAACGACGACGCCACCCAGCTGGGTTCCATTGGGCGCCATATGAGCAAGCCGCAACAGTCCGGCAATCCGCAGGCACGCCCCGCATTCCAAGCTCCAAGCCTGCCGACGCATCCGCAGGAACAGGACGGAGACGAAGAGGGCACGGTACTCAGCACGCATAACGCAACTCCTTTCAGGCCGGCGAGGCCTACGGTTCCAATGGCGCAGCCCATGCAGGCGCAACCGACGCAATCCGCTCCAACACAACAGCCGCTACCACAATCGCAATCGGCTCCCGTAATGGCAACGCGCCAATTCCCGCAGACTACGGCACCAAGCGTCAAGCCCGCGCAGCCGGCCATGGCTTCTTCCATGATGTCCGCGCCGCAGGCCGACATCACCGAATTCCATGAACTGTTCGCCCAACTGGTCGGCAACGTCTCCCAAGTCGTGGTCGGCAAGGAACAGCCGATCCGCCAATGCGCCACCGCCATGATCGTCGGTGGCCACATTCTGCTCGAAGACAATCCGGGGACCGGCAAAACGCAGCTGGCCCGCGGCCTCGCCAACTCCATCGACATGTCGTTCAAACGTATCCAGTTCACTCCGGATCTGCTGCCGTCCGACGTGGTCGGCGTAACCTACTACGACCAGAAGAACTGCGAATTCGAATACCGCGAAGGTCCGATTTTCGCATCCATCGTGCTCGCCGACGAAATCAACCGAGCCTCGCCAAAAACGCAGTCCGCACTGCTCGAGGTCATGGAAGAGCAGAAAGTCACCGTCGACGGCGAAACCCATGCGGTACCGCAGCCGTTCATGGTCATCGCCACTCAGAACCCCATCGAGCAACTCGGCACCTACAAACTGCCTGAGGCGCAGATGGACCGTTTCCTCATCAAAACAACCATCGGCTATCCGAGCCATGACGTAAGCGTGAACATCCTCAAGCAGGTCAACGTCATCGACCGTGCCTCCACCGTACATGCGGTGCTCACCGGCAACGACGTGCTGCGCATGCGCGCCATCAGCGAAACCGTGCGTCTCGACGACGCGATCATCGAATACATCGTGCGCTTGGTGGAAGCGACGCGCCACAACGAACGCATCCAAGTCGGATCGTCCATGCGAGGCGCGCTCGCACTGACCCGATGCGCCCGCGTGTGGGCCGCGTCCAGCAATCGCGGATACGTGGTGCCCGACGATGTGAAGCAACTGGCCGTCGCCGTGCTCGCACACCGCATCACGCTCACCGCGGAGGCCACATTCGCGGGATCCACCCCCGAACAGATGATCGAACAGATCCTCAATGAAGTGCCTTCACCGACCGTGGGCGCCACCGCCTGAAACGCACGGCGCAGCCAACCGCGTACGACACGGCACACGCAAAGCGCACACCCCACACGAAACGTTCGTAAACCCCCGAAAGGTCAAGCATGCGACAATCCAAAACCATGCAGCGCAGGAGAACCATGCAACGATCCCTGCGTCGCATCAAGCATCGCATCAAACGACTGGTCACCTCATACGTGTCGCCGCTCGGATGGGCCGTGACCGGACTCGCCATCGCCTCACTCATAGCGTTCACAATCCTCAGCTGGCATGAACTGCTGACCATGGCGATCGTGTTCGCATGCATGATGGTCGCCGCCATCATGCTGTCGCTCGGCAACACGTCGTTCACCGCCACCATAGACGTGTCCAGCAGGCGCGTCACCGTGTCAGACACGGTGAAAGTCGATGTGTGCGTCGACAATCCAGGGCGCACGCCAACCACATCAGCACGCGGCGACCTGCCCATCGGAGACAGCCACGAACGATTCGCCATCCCCATGCTCGCCGCCGGCCAATCACGCCAAACCACCGTGGAATTCACCGCCGTCTCCCGCGCGGTACTGCCGGTCGGTCCCCTGTCCATACGCAAAGGCGACCCATTCGGACTCGTACGACACGAAAAGAAACTTGTCGACCAAATCAACGTGTTCATCCACCCGAAAACCGTTATGCTGAACACACTCAACGCCGGAATTCCGCGAGATCTCGAAGGCCAGCCAAGCGGCGAAATCGTCGACGACGACCTCGATTTCTACGGACTGCGTGAATACGAGCCAGGCGACGACGTACGCAACGTGCACTGGCTCAGCTCCGCAAAAACAGGCGCACTGATGATCCGTCAATACGAGGCGACCCGACGCACCGACACCGCATTGACCATCAGCGTGAACCCCGACGACTATGTGAGCTCCGACGAATTCGAACTGGCGGTATCCGTCCATGCCTCCATCGGCGTGCAATGCCTGCTCCAAAACCGACCGGTGACCTCACACGCGGGAACCGAACACATCATGCCACGCAACTCCACGGAATTCCTTGACGGCTGCAGCGCCATCTCCCCCGATATCAGCGACAATCCGAATCTGGCGCAAACCACCCTCGCCCATGCCCCCGACTCATCGTTCTACTACATCACCGTCGGCAGGCTCAAAAACATCGACGAAATCAAACACATGGCGCTCGCACTCCCCCGATCCGCAACCTGCGTGGTACTGCAAACCGCCATCGGACAGCCACGCGCCATCAAACGATACGCCGATTTCACCCTGGCGACCGTAGGAAACCTAGACGATCTCCCAATGATCATGGGGGTACTGGAATGAGCACCACAGGACTTTCCACCCACAACACCAACACCGGCGACACCGGCCGCACCACCGGATTCGGCAACACCTTCACCGGAACCGGCACCGGCTCATGGGCCGACTCCACACACTCCGTCATCTGGATGTCACGAGACGGCAAATCACAGGCACTCCCCTACCTACGCCGGACACGCGCCTCGCAATACGCAAGCCTGCTCGTCGCAGCCCTACTCACCCTCGCCGCCGCCAGCAACCTCATCGACGTCTACGGATCGGCCGCATCCTGGGCGCTCGCCGCCATTCCGGCCACCATCATCGGATCTCTCGTGGCGCTCGCAGGCACGGTTCCGGCACTTCGTCTCTGGTGGCAGATGCTGTTCATGGCCGTCGCCCAGCTGGTTGTCGGCCCTGTACTGTTCCTCAACGACACCACCATCGCCCATATTGTTCCGACCTTGCGCACGCTTACACAAGGCTGGATGAACATGCTCGGATCGTTCAAATTCATTCTGTCGGTCGAACCTCCTACCGGTACCGCCGATGGCTGTTTGCTGGCCGTATGGACCATCTGCCTGTGGTTCGCGCTACTGACCGGCATTTTCGCAGTGACTGAAGATGGCCGATTCACCATGATCGCCATTATTCCCGTTACCGCCAATCTTGC
>OGMW01001618.1_pt1 | contig 18674 bp, 15 predicted proteins | sample 1573281 | NCBI WGS metagenome assembly OGMW01 (sample SAMEA2581907, study PRJEB24529) | metagenome | biome: Human gut stool | place: China | collected 2011 | reverse complement strand
GTCATAGGGCGGCGGCGCGCACCTCGTCCTGCCCGGCCGCGGCCGGGACCACGACGCGCGAGCGCACCTTGCCGTTGATCTGGATCGGGTACTCGGCGGTGTCCTCCACCAGGTACTGCGGGTCGGCCACCGGGAACGGGCCCTTCGCCAGGCTGGTGCCGTGGCCCAACCGGGACCACAGCTCCTCGGCCAGGTGCGGGGTCAGCGGCGCCACCATCAGCACCAGCGGCTCGACGACCTCGCGCGGAGTGCTCGGCTGCCCGGAGTACTCCTTGGTGACCCGGTTGTTCAGCTCGATCAGCTTCGCGACCGCGGTGTTGAACCGCAGCGCGTCGAAGTCCTCCCGCACGCCCTCGATCGTCTTGTGCAGCGCCCGCAGCATCTCCTCGTCCGGGCGCTCGTCGGAGACCCGCGGCTGCCCGGTCTGCTCGTCGATGACGTTGCGCCACAGCCGCTGCAGGAACCGGTGCGAGCCCACGACGTCCTTGGTCGCCCACGGCCGGGAGGTGTCCAGCGGGCCCATCGCCATCTCGTACAGCCGCAGCGTGTCCGCGCCGTAGGCGTCGGCCATCTCGTCCGGCGAGACCGAGTTCTTCAGGCTCTTGCCCATCTTGCCGTACTCCCGGCGCACCTCCTGGTCGCCGTAGAAGTACCGGCCGTCGCGCTCGACGACCTCCTCGGCCGGCACGTACACGCCGCGGGAGTCGGTGTAGGCGAACGCCTGGATGTAGCCCTGGTTGTACAGCCGCCGGTACGGCTCCTCCGAGCTCACCCAGCCCAGGTCGTACAGCACCTTGTGCCAGAAGCGGGAGTACAGCAGGTGCAGCACCGCGTGCTCCACGCCGCCGACGTACAGGTCCACGCCGCCCGGGTCGTCCGCACCGTGCAGTGCGGGGCGCTTGCCCATCCAGTACCGCTCGTTCTCCGGGTCGACGAACCGCTCGTCGTTGTCCGGGTCCACGTAGCGCAGCTGGTACCAGCAGGAGCCCGCCCACTGCGGCATGACGTTGGTGTCCCGGGCGTAGTGCCGGAGCCCGTCGCCCAGGTCCAGTTCGACGTGCGCCCAGTCGGTGGCCTTGGCCAGCGGCGGTTCGGGCCTGCTGTCGGCGTCCTCCGGGTCGAAGGTGCGCGGCGAGTAGTCGGCGACCTCCGGCAGCTCCACCGGCAGCTCGCTCTCCGGCAGGCCCAGCGGGGTGCCGTCGGAGTCGTAGACGATCGGGAACGGCTCGCCCCAGTAGCGCTGCCGCGCGAACAGCCAGTCCCGCAGCTTGTACTCCACCGTCCCGCGGCCGTGTCCGTGCTCCTCCAGCCAGGAGATGACCGTGCTCTTGGCGGTGGTCACGTCCATGCCGTCCAGGCTCAGCCCGGTCGCGGCCGACGAGGAGTTCACCGCCGGGCCGTCCCCGGTGTAGGCCTGCCCGTCGAAGTCCTCCGGCGGCTGCACGGTGCGCACGATCGGCAGCCCCAGCACCGTCGCGAAGTCCCAGTCGCGCTGGTCCTGCCCGGGCACCGCCATGATCGCGCCGGTGCCGTAGCCCATCAGCACGTAGTCGGCGATGAACACCGGGATCTGCGCGCCGTTGACCGGGTTCGTGGCGTGCGCGCCGGTGAACACGCCGGTCTTGTCCTTGTTCTCCTGGCGGTCCAGGTCGGACTTCATCGACGCGGCGCGGCGGTACTCGGCCACCGCCTCGGCCGGGGTGGCCGCCCCGCCGGTCCAGCGCTCGTCGGTGCCCGCCGGCCACTCGGCGGCGGTCAGCTCGTCGACCAGCGGGTGCTCCGGGGCCAGCACCATGTAGGTGGCGCCGAACAGCGTGTCCGGGCGGGTGGTGAAGACCTCGATCTCGCCGGCGGAGCCGTCCAGCCGGAACGTCACGTTCGCGCCCTGCGAGCGGCCGATCCAGTTCCGCTGCATCGACTTGACCTTCTCCGGCCAGTCCAGCCGGTCCAGGTCGTCGACCAGCCGGTCGGCGTAGGCGGTGATCCGCATCATCCACTGCTTGAGGTTGCGGCGGAACACCGGGAAGTTGCCGCGCTCGGTCAGGCCCTCGGCGGTGACCTCCTCGTTGGCGAGCACCGTGCCCAGGCCCGGGCACCAGTTCACCGGAGACTTGGAGATGTATGCCAGGCGGAAGTCGTTGAGCACGTCGGCCTGCTCGGCTTCGGTCAGATCATTCCACTGCTTGCCTGCGAATCCCGGAATCTCACGCTCGCCGGATTCGAACTGCTCCACCAGCGTGCTGATCGGGCGTGCGCAGCCCTTGGAGCCAGACGGGTTGGTGGCATCCTCGTCGTACCAGGAATCGTAGATGCGGGAGAAGATCCACTGGGTCCAACGCACATAGCCCGGGTCAATGGTGGCGAAGGAGCGGCGGTTGTCGAAGCTCAGGCCCATACGATGCAGCTGGCGGCGCATGTTGGCGATGTTCTGCTCGGTGGTGATGCGCGGATGCTGGCCGGTCTGGACTGCATATTGCTCAGCCGGCAGACCGAAGGCGTCGTAGCCCATGGCGTGCAACACGTTCTCGCCCTTCATGCGGTGGTAGCGGCTGACCACATCGGTGGCGAGGTAGCCGAGCGGATGGCCCACATGCAGGCCCTTGCCCGACGGGTACGGGAACATATCCATGGCGAAGTACGACGGGCGTCCTTCGGCGTTGCGACCCTTGCCGTCCTTCAGATCGCCATTGACGTTGGCGGCCCAGAAGGTGCCTTCGTCATCCCAAATCTTCTGCCATTTTTCCTCAATGCCCTGAGCCAAATCCGCGTTGTAACGGAACGACGGTTCGGCTGGTTCGTTCGACTGCGTCTGCGCGCTTTTCTCAATGTCACTCATAATGCATGAAACTAGCCGCGCAACTGGACACTTCGCAAGGCGTCAATCATTATGCAAGAAGCGTTTTGCAAAGCGTCACGCAAGGCGGGGGCCGTCAGCCTTCCGACGCTGCCGAGAGCGTTATCGCGGGAGGGTTGAGCGACATGTCGGGAACGTAGCCGATCGACTGTTTCATCTTGTCTATGGCCTGCTTCCACGAGCCGTCGTCCATCATGGACTGCAATGCAGCGTCGATCTGTTTGGCCAGCGTGGATTGGCCGGATTTGACCGCGATCGCGTACGAACGTTCGCCGAACGTTTCGCCTACGACCTTGAGATATCCGCCTCCCCTGTTGGATGCGAGGCCCGCCGCTATGGCGTCATCTGCCGCGATGGCGTCCGCCTGCCCGATCATCAATGCCGTTTCGCATTGCGGATACGTGTCGCGTTCGCTCACGGTCACATCTTCCGCAAGATTTCGCACGCTGTAGGAGGGTATTCCTCCTTTGGCCACGCATACCGTCCTTCCGGCAAGATCATCGGTTCCGGTGATGGTTCCCGCACTGTCAGAACGTACCAACAATGCCGCATGCACAGTCAGATACGGTCCTGCAAGCTCAACCTCACCATCCTGAACGTCATCAGCGGCGAAAGCATCGACCACCATGTCCACGGTGCCGTCTTCAAGTGACGAAACGCGCGTCGACGGCAGCACCTGTTTGAACACGATCTGTTTTTTCGCGAATCCCAGCGTGTTCGCCACATATTGCGCCACGGAAATATCGAAACCCGAATACTCTCCCCCATGCAGAAAACCCAAACCAGGCTGGTCCGCGGCCACGCCAATCGCAATGGTCGGCCCCTGCGCGAGACCATTGGTCACTACGGAAATGGAAGTGCCGCACGCGCTCGTGCCCAATACGGTCGAAGCGGCGCATACCAGCGCCGCGATATTTCGTGACAGACGTGACAGACGTAGCATACGCGCGATTCTACTTGAACATGCGCGAACGCGTCAGGAACCAGGTGACAATGGCCGAAACGACCAGCGAGATTCCGATGATCACGGCGAAGCCCCACGGCTTGTCCGTCAACGGCATGCCTAGCATGCCCTCCTGGAAGTTCATGCCGTACATTGAGAAGATCAATGTCGGAATCGACAGCGTGATGGAGATGATCGTGAAGATGCGCATCACGTTGTTCAGATTGTTCGACACGATCGACGCGAACGCGTCGGTCATGTTGGCAAGAACGCCGCTGTAGATGTTGGCCATCTCGATTGCCTGCTTGTTTTCGGTGATGACGTCGTCGAGCAGATCCTCGTCTTCCGGATACTGCTTGATGCGCGGCAGCGTGGTCAGCTTTTCCATCACGATTTCGTTCGATTTGAGCGACGTGGTGAAGTAGACCAACGTTTTGCTCAGTTCGAGCAGCATGAGAATCTCACGATTCTGCATGGAATGGCGCAGTTTGAGTTCGAGCTTGTCGCTTTCGCGGTCGATGATACGCAGATACCGCAGATACATGGTGGCGTTGCGGTACAGGATCTGCAGGATGAAACGCGTTTTCATATACGTGTTGAAACCGCGGATCGTACCTTCCATGAACGGGTGCAACACCGGAGTGTCCTGCATGCAGACGGTGATGATGGCCGACTGCGTGATGATGATCGACAACGGGATGGTCTCGTACCAGTCTCGCCCGCCGCGCTCTTCGACGGTTGGAATGTCGACGATGATCATCGTGTAATCGTCTTCCACGTCCACGCGGGAGCGTTCTTCGTCATCAAGCGGGGCGCGCAGGTCGGCGAGATCAACGCCGGTTTCCATGGAAACGTTGGCGAGTTCCACATCCGTCGGATCCGAAAGGCATAACCAAGATCCGTTTTCGGGTTTTTGGATCTGCTCCACCTGGCCGTTAATCGTTCTGAACATTCTCAACATGTCTCTCACCCGCCTTTCGCGCTTTCCGACGTTCTATCGCTGTACGGCAGCCCGAATCCAACATCTCCGGCGATCGGTCTCTTGCGATCGATCTGGAACATTCGGGCAAACAACCTTATTTAGGATAGTCCCACCTTGAGAGTTGGCCGGCCGCGTGCCTGAGATTTCATCGAGAATTCATGTTCGACGCATGCGTCCGCGGCAGGCGACAGTCACTGCAGATCGTTGCGGTTACTGCGGATCACTGCACGATGGGCTTCCACAATGGCATGTTGGGGCCTCGCAATTCCTTCGGCCCATTCTCCCAATCGGTAAGCGCGGCGATGGCGGGACCTTGGTTGAAGGCGTCGAGCTTCCACTGCCATGTGTCGGGATCCGCAGGACCGTTGGAACCGCCTGTGTTGACGCTCATGCTCGTCCAGAAGGCGTTGCGCATGGCTCCGAGATTGTTGAGGTCGTCCGGATCCATGTCGAGCAGCACGGCGACGGTGGCCACGATCCACGATCCATGGCCGACTGCGAGCAGCGTGGTGGCCGTCGGATCATCGGCATGTTCGGCGATGATGCTTCGTATGGCTTGGGAGCCACGCTGGCCGGTATGCCTGCGGCTTTCGACGCCATGCTTGGTTTCGCCTCCGGTGTGGGCACGCCATGAATGGTAGTCGTCGGCGTACTGTTCGAGGATTTCCTCGCGGGTCATGCCTTCCCATTCGCCGAAGCTGCGTTCGCGCAGGCGTGGGTCGAGGGCTACGTCAAGTCCGAGAAGGTCGGCGATGGCGTGAGCGGTCTGTTGGGCGCGGAAAAGGTCGGATGATACGACGACCATGCGTCGGCTCGCGGCCGGTGCCTCGTTGATTTCGTTAAGATCGGCGAGATACGCGCCCTCGTACGCGGGTTGGGCGAGTTCATCATTATGGTCGGCGATGTGCGCGACTTTCGCCCAATAGTATGTTTTGGCGAGTTCATAAGCGCTTTGGTCGGCCTGCCACCTGCCGACGATGTCGAGGGGAATGTCGATTTGGCCTTGCAGTCGTCTTGCGAGATTGTATGCGGTGCGTCCGTGGCGCAGGAAGAGTACTTCGTCGATCATGCATTTCATTGTAGCTATGCCGTGCGAGTGTGGTGAGGGTCGCCCAGATGGCTGTGAGCGCGAATGCCGTGGTGGAGAGGGTTCCGTCGGTGAGGCATCCTGTTTCTGGCGGGCATTCGTCGTGGTTGGGGACGCGCGTTCCTGTGATGAGAAGCCGGTGGGTGTTGATGCCGTATGGGGTGCAGGTCATAAGGGTGGCCTGATCGGCGCTGGCGTCGTGTTTGTTTATCCAGGTGAAATCGTCGGGGGTGATGGTGCGGATTGTTTGCACTTGATAGGTGAGGGTTTCGCCGAGGGTGGTGATGGTGAATTCGTCACCTTCTCGGGCTTGGTCGAGTTTGGTGAACATGAGTTTGTCGGCGAGGCCCCGGTGTGCGGTGATGACGGTATGGGTTCCCGCTCCCCCGATTGGCAGGGATGTGCCTTCCCAATGCCCTGCGCCGATGGCGAGCGTCTGTTCGCTTGTTCCGTGGCGTATGGGTAGGCTGATGCCGAGTTTCGGGTAGTTGATGGTTGCCATGACGTCGCTGGGTGGGATGACGAGTTGCCGATTGTATTCGTCGGGATTTTGCGTTGCGGGTTCGCCGTCTGTTTGGTTGCTGGTTTGGTTTGCGAGGCGCGCGTTGTAGAGTTTCGCCTGCCGTTTGCTTTCTTGGATTGCCTTGTTTGCGGTGTTGGTGATGGTGGCTGCGTACGCTTTGACGTTGGCTGCTTGTTGGATGTTGTCTTCGGCGCGCATGATCAGGGGGATGCTGATGATGAGTGCCGTTGCGGTGAGCATGGCGGTTCCCACGCACCATCGGATGATGCTGCGTTTGTTGGGCGCTTTTTTGTGCCGTGGTTTGCTATGCGGGGGAATCGCCATGTGTTGCCTATTGTCGGATGTTGGCTAGTCGTTGCTTGATCGGCACATGCGCAGCATGACGATGCCTCCTATGAAGAGGAGTGCCGCGATGCTGAAGAGCATGGTGAGGCCTGCCGCACCAGTCAACGGTATTTCGGTGATGGTACGGATGTTGGTGACGACCACGGTGTGGCTGTCGCCTTTTTTGATGAGGTTGTTGGGGTCGGATTTGACGTCGAGGCTCCACGTCATGTTGGTGTCGTCAACGTTGACGGTGACGACTGCGCTGGGCAGCATGAGCGACGAGTAGTCCTGGGGCGCTTGTGTTTCGGTGATGGTGTATTCGCCTTTGAGTCCTTGGATTTTGGTTTCGCCGGCTTCGAATGTGGTGGTTGTGGTGGTATCGCCGCTGGTGGCGAGGCGGTAGGTGCCGTTGCCGAGGGCCACGAGTTTCAAAGGCGTTTTGTCGCTGGCGCCTTGGGCGATGGCGAATTTCGCGCCGGTGAGCTTTTGGCTTTTGGCGTCGACCTTGCGTAATGCGATTTCACCGGTGCAGACTTTAAGCTCGTTGCCGGGCTGGTTGTTGTGGTCCTGCCATGCGTTGGGATTGTGGGAGTATTCCAAGTCGATGGAGTTGACGTTGCAGGGGCTTCCGATGACCGCATTGCCGTTGAGTCTGGCCTTGTAGGTGACTGTGATCGTCGCGCCGACCGGCAGGGCCGCCTTTGATGCGTCCGAGGCGAGAATGTCTCCGTTGACGCCGAACAGCCAGCTGATGGTTTTGCCGTTGACGTTTTCCTTGTAGAACGTGCTCGCCAATGCTTTGCCGCCGACGGTGATCGAGGTGAGCGAACCATAGTCGAGACCCGCGCCAAGCGTATCGTTCAACGCAAGATAGTAGTGCTCGTAGCCTGTCCAGTTGGGGATTTTCTGCGTCACACGGTAGGTCAGGTCCTTGCCTATCGCTTCGGATGCGCTGTCTTTCCAGGCACTGCCGACGTTGACTTTTTTGTCTGGCGATTCCACGTTGGATACCTTGTAGATCACTTGCCCGAGGGTCAGGGTCGTGCCGCCGGCCGTACGTAGTTGGTTGACGCCGTTGACCGCGGTGCCGTTCATCATCATGATGGACGCGGTTGTTTTGATGGCGGTGCCGCTGCTTAGTGTGGTTGTCGCCGGTGTACGGTCCACGATGGCGTAGATTCCCGGTACGAGTACGTTGCCGGTCGACATGGTGGCTTTGTCTTGGCTGAGTGTGGAAACCGCCGTTCCATCCTGCTTGGCGAAGTTGGTTTGTTTGGCGAGGCTGTTGCAGAAGTTGCGTAGCTTTCCGCTCCATGGATCGCTGCGCGAGTCGGTCAGGTTCTTCACCACCCACACCATCGGATCGTTTTTGCCGTTGACGGTAAGGTTCGTATCGGTGGCTCCGGCCGCTTTGGCTGCCGCGGTGATGTCGGATGCCAATGCCGTGTTCGTGGTCAGATCGTAGCCGACGATCGTGTTGCCGTCCACGCTTGCGGCGGTATATGTGGCAAGCTGGATGGCGCGGAGGTCCTTGCCTTCGAGGCTTTCCCCGTTGCTTGCCTTCACGCTCATGGACTGTTTGACGCCTAAATCGCCGAGTTGCGGCGTGGCTTGGGCCGTGCCCGGCATGGCAAGAGCCGCGATCATGCCCAGCGCAAGCATGGAGGTCCATCGGCGGCGTATGGTGTGTTGTGTCATGGTTCACCTTCTTTGGTTGTTGGTTGTCGCATAGGCGTCTTCGCTTATGCGTGCAGACCAGCATGGCAGAAACCAATATTCGCCCGCCACCTCTTTAAGAAAATCTGTGGATAAGTGGATGAGCGAACACTTATCCACACTTATCCACAACCCATGCATGCAACTGCCGTATAGGAATCCATGGTCGAACCGCCGCGAACGATATGCTGCAGATTCGCGATCTTCCGTTCCGATATCGGAGAACCGCAGACCGGACATACAGTCCCGTCTGCGGTTCTCCGATATTGTCGTTTCGACTGGTTCAGTATGGAACCGATCAGTCCTTGACGATGGTTTTGCCTGCCGTAGCGCCCGGAGTGAGATCCTGAATTTCCGTGATCTCCAAAACCGGAATGGTCATCGGCTTTTTCGTGCCGCGTTCTTCGGCGACTTTGACCTGTTCGTCATAGATGGCGTCATCGGAATGCAGCACGACGTTGCCGCGGAAACGGTATCCCTTCTTCTGTTCGAGGTTGGCGACCGCGACGACCAGATCACTGCCGTCAAGCAGGTTACGGTATGTCTGGCCCGCGGTGCGCTCGTGGTAGCCGATATGGTTGTTGTCGATGATGAACATGCTCATCTTCGGACCGAGATCGACCTGGCCTTCTTTGCTGATGGTGGCCACCCATGCGAGGTTGCTGTTGAGGAATCCCTTCATCTCATCGGTGAGATCTGCCATGATGCCGTCCTTTCGTCTATATGCCCATGGAATGCGGGCATACTTTCAGACTACGACAAGAAACCCCACAACGCATGTTCGCCCAACGTGAATAACATCACATACGCGCTCCATCTGAAACCGAATTTAGGAGAGATAACACCTGTTTCGCACTTTGCTGAGGCGTCAGACCACGATCATCCGCTATCCAATCAATCATGGAAAAGAAAGGATTGATTTTGGGTTGGCATCAGCGGTATCTGCTGGACGATATGCACGTCGAGTTGATTCGCAATGGGTTCAAAGACAAAGCCTGCAGCATGCCGATATCCGCACTTGGTTTAGATATTGTGTGTGAATTCCTTTATTCCATTGATGGGTTTTTCCCTCAAAAGAATTTATGCAGATTCAGACATTTCCGATTTAGCCTGGGCTTTTTGCGATGTGGCAATTCTTGTTTGCTGGCTTAGATATGTCAGACAGTATCTGCCAGAGAAAGCACAAAGGCATTTTATTCCATCCCCCATTCTCGCTTTGCTTGTATGCGCGTACGCAACGCCCCGGAGGCCCTGAATCTGAGAGGGCGTCTTCCTGTGAACTCGATGAGGCTCGCGCCCGCCAGCTCATCCACGTATTTGCGGATCGTCTGTTTCGTCAGCATGAGGTCGCCGCCTGCATCTTCGAGCGTCATGGACTTGGTGGTGTCGAACAGCTCCTCCTGCATGACTGCGTAGAGAAGCAGGGTCGCGTTCGTGGACAGTGCATGTTCCCTCCGTAGCTCGTCACGCAGGACGGTCGCCTTGTCGAGCTGGTCGATTTTGACGCCGAGCTCCTCGATCAGGGATTCCTGCGCCCGTTCGATGAGTCCGAGGATGGTGTATACGAAGAACGTGAGTTCCCCGCTGTTGAGTTTGTCCTCGGCCTCAGTGAACGCCTTGTAGTATTCGTTCTTGTTCTCCGCAATCGTCCTGGAGAGGGACAGCACGGTGGGCAGAGTGAGATCGTTGCTGAGGTAGAGCGCGAGCAGATACCTGCCTGTCCTGCCGTTGCCGTCGTAGAACGGGTGGATGTATTCGAACAGGAAGTGGCTGGCTATCGCCCGCTGCAGGAACGGTATGGTATCCGACCGGGCGAGGTCCATCATCTGTGCGAGCAGCGCTGATATCCGCGCCTCGCTGCTGACGCCGCTGTGGATGACGGTGCCGTGCGGTCCTTGGACCTCGACATCGCCTTTCCTGAACAGCTCCCCGTCGGGCCTGTTCTTGTCGTCGATCTCGTCGAGGGCTATCTTGTCGTAGATGTCCCTGATGTCCTCGAGAGTCTTGGGCAGTTCAACGTCGCGATTGGTGAGGTTGAGATACAGTTTCGCGAACTCGCCGAACCTGGCCTTCTCCATGTCGCCCTCGGTCCTGGCCTGCCGGGCTGCGGCCACGGCGGCTTCCGTCTCCTTCCGCGTCGACCTGACCCCCTCCATCTCGTTGGTGGCGAGCAATTCCTCGGATATGGCGTGGTAGATATAGTTCCACCGCATGACTCCTGGGATGCTCCGCCACATGGCCGATACCTGGCGTTCGGCGAGGAGCACCTTCTGTGTGAGCATGCACACGCAGCGCGGCGTGGCGATGAACAGTTCGCCCAAGGGTGTGCCGATTCCGGTTGTGAATGTGGAGTCCGCTTCGAGGCGTTGTCTGACGAGCCGGTCGTGGTTGGCGTAGGAGTCCATGCTCCTGTCGGCGTGGAACAGCCGCGCCAAAGTCCTGTATTCCATGCTCATAACGGTCACTGCTTTCAAAAAGTCATTTATATTTTATGAGAATTATAAATTAGAAGCACTCAGAAGACAAGACAAAGCATCTATGAATGGAAATTAACAATAAGCCCATGTCGGCTCTACCGTCCGTCGCCGACACCCCTGCCGACACGGGTCGTTCATGCGTCCGTCTGTTCGGCTTGTATACGATCCTGCCGAAGGTTCTCCGCGTCGTCGTGGAAGTCCTGTTTCTTTACCACCTTATAACCGGTTTCTATCACCTTGAACCGTTTTTGAGGTTCGGCAAGCACGTCCGCGAAACAGCGTCGTTTCAACAAAAAAAGCCACCCCTTACGGAGTGGCCCTCGATAATCGTGGAGCTAAGGGGATTCGAACCCCTGACCCTCTCCATGCCATGGAGATGCGCTACCAGCTGCGCCATAGCCCCAAAGTCTGCCCTGCAAACTCTGTATAATATACATCGCAGACATAAGTCACGCAAATTTCGGCGTGTCGCCCGCACTGAGGAATTGGCATGAGTAAAACCGCAATACGCAATCACCTTATGTGAACCTTATGCGGGCGACATGGGAAGTGCGCCACCAGCGACATTAGTTACTACTTGCATCTCCCGTCGAGCCGGTAGTACCGTCGGTGGATCCCGACGTGCCAGTGCCAGTCGAACCATCGGTTCCGCTGTTTCCGGATCCGGATGATGAGCCATCACCAGTGGTGCCGGACGTGCCTCCGTTTGAGCCAGTGCCGTTGGACGAATCCGTTCCGTTCTGGCTGGAACCATTGCTGGAATTATCGGATGACGACCCGCTGTTTCCGGACGTGGATCCATTGGTATTGCTCGATGTGCCGTTGGAAGTGGACGAGTCGGTGGATCCGTTGGTGGTTTTGTCGCTGCCGTCCGTGGTGGTTTCGTCGTTCGAATCCGTGGAATCGGACTTAGGCTTTTGCACGGGGGTCTGCCCGCCGCCAGTCTGATAGTCATCGGTATTTCCATGCGAAGGCACAACCTTCTCATGCACCACGTCACGCACCACGGTGTCCGTCCCCTGACCGCCGGTGAAAGCAAGAATCAATCCCGCGCTCCCTCCCACACCAACCAAAGCACTGACGAATGCGATGATCGCCGGAGCGTACTTGCTATGCAACCAATTCGAGGAACGCTGCCCAGCATGCTGTACTCGGGCATCATGCGCGCTTCCGAGTGTTCCGGTCTTACCGGTAACTACGCCAACATCGCTGACGCCACGCTGTCCGTTCGGGAAAACGGAAGTCTCCCCTGCCCCGGCAATATCGCCGAGCGCACGAGTCGCATCCGCATATTCCTGTCCGGAGGAAATGACGCGCGGTAAACCGGACTGCGCTACCGCAGCCGTATCGGCAGACAATACCATCGTGACATCCGACGCAACAGGAGACGATCCAATAATCCTCGTCTCATCATCCTGTTCGGAAGAGCCAAGCACCTGCGTTTCATCCGCAGCTCGCTCATTCGAAACCGTCTCGCTACTCGACGGGAACGGCACGGCCTGTTGGATCTTCTCCCCTGATGCCTTCAAAACGTTCTTGTAGACCTGCGTGGCAACCGCGGAAACAACCGAACCCGCGGCCACACCAATCACCGATCCCGCGATACCGATTTTCGCGGAAAGCAGGAATGACGTGACCGCCGCCAGCGCACCCGCGCAAATCGACGAAAAAGAGATTCCCTTAAAAAAGTTTTTCACAAGCCATGACGATAGCTAATTTCGCTATGAAAGTACTGGCGATTCTGTGAAAAGCTTGAAAAAGCGGTGACAGACCAGCGTCCGACATCATGTATCGGCCGGCTACAGGCTGGCTACAGGCTGGGATGCTCCCATTCCTCGGAATCGGCGATAGCGGGACCGTGATTGTAGTCCATCAAACGCCAACGCAATGTGGAACCGATCTCCAATGGAATGAGCCGCACCCAGTGAGCGTTGCGCATCGACAAAATGTCGGCGAAATCGCCATGCGCATCCGCCATTCCCAGCAGCGTCTGCAACGTTTGGGAAATCCATGCACCATGCGAGAACACGTACAAGTCCGTGTCGGACCCGGCACGGAACGCCCAATCGTTCAACGCTTCGACGCCACGACGTCCGACTTCCTCCTTGGGTTCGGCACCGTATTTGAGTTCGCCGCCACGGAATTCAGCCCAGGAACGATAGTCTTCCGGGTACCGTTGCGCGAGTTCCTCAACCGGAATGCCTTCCCAATCGCCGAAGCTGCGTTCACGCACGCGGATGTCGGGATGCACTTCCAAGCCCAGCGGGTCGGCGAACGCATGCGCGGTGGCTGCGGCACGCCCCAGATCGGAACAGATGACCAGCCGGTTCGGAATATCGGGACGACGATCAACATACAGTTCACGCAATGCGTCGGCCGTCTGGCGAACCTGCCATTGTCCGACTTCGTCGAGGGGAATGTCGATCTGGCCTTGCAGACGATGCTGCGCATTGTAGGCGGTACGTCCGTGACGCACCAGCGTGATGGCGTGCACGTGTTCCGGTACTGCGCTGTTATGCTCAAGTTCGACGTTTCGAGGCATGCTGCTGCTCTCCGTTGCTTTCTCGATTATGGAATGTTTGCGAAAACTGCTTCGCTTGATATGAAAACATGCCTTCCGCATCTATACGGGAAGGCATGTTCATACGTGTTATTCCGCGGTTTCCGCGGTCTCTTCGTCGGAAGTCTCCGGATGTTCGAGCTGCAGGTCGATGCTCGGGCAATCCTTCCACAAGCGTTCGAGGCGATAGAAGTCGCGGGACTCCTGATGCATGACGTGGATCACGAAATCACCATAGTCGAGCAGCACCCACTGGCCTTCGGTCAAGCCTTCGCGGGAACGCGGTTGACGCTTGCCGCTTTTGAGATACAGGTCCTTTTCGATCTCTTCGGCAACCGCCAACACCTGACGTTCGTTCGAAGCGGTGGCGACGAGCATCGCGTCGGTAATGGCCAATGGTTCGGTGACATCGAAGGCAACAAGGTCGGTGGCCTTCATACGGTCGGCCGCGGCGGCGGCGATGCGAATGGCGTCGATGGAATCTTGTACTGCCGGCATATTCAGCGCTCCCATTCGGGCTTCCAGCCCTCTACTACATGTTGTGTGTTTTCGGAATAGACCATGGAATCGTCCGGAACGTCGTGGCGTACCACGGAACCGGCTCCGGTAGTGACGCCGCTGCCGACTTCGACAGGGGCCACGAACAGGTTGCCGGCACCGACGTGCACGTTCGATCCGATGGTGGTGTGGTGCTTGTGCACGCCATCATAGTTGGCGGTGATGGTACCGCCGCCGATATTGGTGTGCTCACCCAAGTCGGCGTCGCCGACATAGCTCAGATGCGGCACCTTGGTGCCGTTGCCGATGTGCGCCTTCTTCATTTCCACAAAGGCGCCGGCCTTGGACTCCTCGCCAAGATCGTTGCCCGGACGCAGGTACGTCCACGGACCGATATTGGCCGCGCGACCGATGTGGGTTTCCTGCACGCGGGAACGCTCCACATGGGCATCGGCATCGATGACCGCGCTGATAAGTGTTGTGTATGGGCCGACCTGCGCGCCCTCGCCGATCACGGTCTGGCCTTCCAGGAAGCATCCGGGAAGGATCACCGCATCGCGTTCGATACGCACGTCATCTTCGATCCACGTGGTTTCAGAGTCGAGAATGGTCACGCCCTTACGCATCCAATGCTCGCAGATACGCTTGTTGTGAGCTTTGGCGAGCACTGCGAGCTGCACGCGGTCGTTGACACCTTCGACGCTCAACGGGTCGGGGGCGGCGAACGCACCGACGGCACCGTTGGCTTTGGCGGTTTCGAGTGCGTCGGTCAGGTAGAACTCACCTTGGGCGTTGTTGGATTTGAGGTTGGCGATCGCTTCAGCCAGCAGTTTGGCATCGAACACGTAGACGGACGTGTTCACTTCATGCACGGCCAGTTCGCTGCTGTTGGCGTCCTTCTGTTCCACGATGCGCAGCACGTTGCCTTTGCTGTCGCGGATGATGCGACCATAGCCAGTAGGATCGTCAAGAATGGTGGTGAGCACGGTGGCGCCGTTGCCGCTTTGCTCATGGAAGGCAAGCAGCTGGTTCAACGTGTCGGCGTCGAGCAGCGGCATATCCGAAGCTGCGATCAGCACCGAGCCGTCAAGACCGCCTTGCTCCTTCAACTGCGTCATGGCGCACTGCACGGCTCGCCCGGTGCCGGGAATGTCGTCCTGATTGACGATGGTGACACGCTCATTGTAGGAGCGGGCCGCTTCGGCGACTCGTTCCGCCTGGTAGTGCACGACCACGGCCAACGTTTCAGGGTCGAGCGCCGACACGGAGTCCATCACACGGTTCAAAAACGTCTTTCCGGCCAAAGTGTGCAGCACTTTCGGCTTGTTGGAACGCATGCGGGTGCCCTCACCCGCCGCAAGAATAATCGCGGCACTTAATGCCATGTCTAATCTCCAATTCCTCCGGCTCTCACAAATCCAGACACGAAGCCAGTTATCCGACGTTCCATCTTAAAACGAGCCCTCCCTAAACGCAAAACAACCACGTCTCGGAATGACTTGTGGAGCGCTGGAATATCAGCATGCGTACCTCGGAATGACTACCGTCTGATAGACGACTATGGAAAACAGCAATAACTACAAGGCGTTGCGCCGGAGACGGAGCGGATAGATTGATGTCCGACATGAACGTGGGGGTATCTCACGTAATGTATCACCATTTTTTGGGAAGGGAATGATAGTAATGTCAGACATCGCATATGATTGGATCGCCCTCGGCGTAGCCGCGATCCTGTTCGTCATCCTGGCGTTTCTCAAACGTAAGAAAAACGCGGGTTTCACCACACGCGTGTTGCTTGCAACGGCATTCGGTATCATTTTGGGAATCGCTTTCAACGGCCACACTGATTATGTCGGCGCGGTGGATTCCATCTGGTCCAACGCAATTACCGCACTGGTGGTTCCGCTGCTGCTGTTCAGCATCATCTCCAGCATCACGAACCTTGGAGAGCCCATACGCTTAAAGAGTATTGGTGCGAAAACCGTATTCTTCCTGCTGCTTAACACTGACGAAGTTGAATCCAATCCACTTCTTCAAAGTGTTCTTCCCTGCCGGAGTGGTCGCGTTCACCTCGGAAAACAGCATCGGCACGATTCCAGTCACCGTGCGTCAGTTACGTAGCGCAGGCGTTCCAGGAGATATCGCCTCGTTCGTTGCCGGAACGGAGCCCTCACAGAGGGCAAATATCACGAATGACGCCAAATCCGATTCAGCCAACGTCTCCCACCAACAGAGCGGTTTCGCTCTGAACTTCGCACCCAATGCAATGTTCTCCGCCAGTGGAGATGACGCCTGCTGCGGCACGAAGCCGAACAAATAATCCATCCACAAATCAACAGACACCTGTGGGAGAATACCGGATCGAAGTGTTCGAACGACGTTAGGCTGTCAGAGCATGCCGAGCAGCTCGGCCTCGTCACGCATGGCGCGGTACAGCATCCACTCCTGCCTGGCGTCGGACAATGCGCGGTGCTCCTCCATGTCGGCGATGTGGTAGTCGACGATGAGGGTGGAAACTTTGTGGCTTCGTTTTTCCGGATGCAGTCGACGGCTGAGGTCCAGAGTGTCGACGAAATGGTGCGCAAAGCGCGCGTCTCGCTCCGAGTAAGCGAGCTGTACAGCATTGTCGAGGAACGACATGTCGAAGGACGCATTGTGCGCCATGACCACGGCTGTGTCCGAACACCAGCGTGCAAACTCATCCATGACTTCACGCACATCCGGTTTGCCGAGCAGCATGCCATCGTCGATTCCCGTCAAACCAGTGATTCTTGACGGGACGTGTTCGAACGGGTTGATGAGCTGGTCGAATTCGTCAACCAGCTCATCATTACGGATTTTGACCGCGCCGATCTCAATGAGCTTGGCACCTTTGCGCACACTCAATCCGGTTGTTTCCGTATCGATCACGATGTAATCCGTGAATCGTCCGGACAACGGGTCCAAACGTCGGGAATCGCCACTTCTATGCGCTGCCATTCATCTCACCTCTGCTCTTTCATTTGCGATGTATAACTTAATCATTCCAACCTGACTTTCTTAGCCGGGGAAACATAACAAAAAAAAGATCCTGCAGCATGACGCTGCAGGATCAATGAACCGTTATTCAGACTTTACCGCAAAGCTCGTTCAGCGGGTCGGAGCGACCGTGACCGGGCAACGCTGGAAGCTCTTGAGATCGACATAGCCGGTGGTTGCCATGGCACGACGGAGCGCACCAATGTAATTGGTGGTGCCGTCCGCATTGTGGCTGGGACCGAACATGATATCTTCCAGGGTGCCGACGGTGCCGACGTTCGTGCGGAAGCCGCGCGGAAGCGTCTGATGACGGGCTTCGGCACCCCAATGCATGCCCTTGCCCGGAGCTTCCTCGGCACGGGCCAGCGGAGAGCCAAGCATCACGGCATCGGCGCCAAGCGCGAACGCCTTGATGAAGCTGCCGGAGTCGCCCATGCCGCCATCGGCGATCACTTGGACGTAGCGGCCGCCGGACTCGTCCATGTAGTCGCGGCGGGCTTCGGCCACGTCGGCGATGGCGGTGGCCATCGGAGCGTGAACACCGATGGTGTTGCGGTTCGCGGATACTGCGCCGCCGCCGAAGCCGACGAGCACGCCGGCCGCGCCGGTACGCATCAAGTGCAGGGCCGCGGTGTAGTTGGCGGCGCCGCCTACGATGACGGGCACATCCAGATCGTAGATGAACTTCTTCAGGTTCAATGGCTCGTGATCCTGGGAGACGTGCTCGGCGGAAACGACCGTGCCGCGGATGACGAACAGGTCGACGCCCGCTTCGAGCACGGTCGAATAATAGTCCTGCGTGCGCTGCGGGGACAGGGCGCCCGCAACGGTGACGCCGGCGTCACGAATCTCATGCAGACGCTCGACAATGAGCTCCGGCTTGATCGGCTCGGCGTAGATCTGCTGAATACGCTCGGTCGCGCTTTCGGCCGGCAGTTCGGCGATCTCGTCAAGCAGCGGCTGCGGATCGTCGTAGCGGGTCCACAGGCCTTCGAGGTCGAGCACGCCAAGCGCGCCCATCTTGCCCATGGCGATGGCGGTGGCCGGGCTGGTCACCGAATCCATCGGAGCGCCGATAACCGGCACGTCGAATTCATAAGCGTCAACCTGCCACGAGGTGGACACATCCTGCGGATCGCGAGTACGGCGGGAGGGAACAATGGAAACGTCGTCCAGAGAGTATGCCAGACGGCCCTTCTTGCCCAAACCGATTTCAATTTCCTGAGACATGCTTTCAAGGCTAATGCTCAGCAATGACAGTATGCAAGAGCGTGTCACCCGCCGCCACACCGTTTTTTTTTGGACATTAACAGGTGCCGTTAACACGTTCGTTATAAGACAGGAACTTATCACCTTCAATCCCGACAGGAGGGCAACACATGGCCAAAATCAAGGTCGAAGGCAAGGTCGTCGAACTCGACGGCGACGAAATGACCCGCGTCATCTGGAAAGATATCAAGGATCGCCTGATCCTTCCATACCTCGACGTGGATCTCGAATATTACGATCTCGGCATCGAAAACCGCGATGCCACCGACGATCAGGTGACCGTCGACGCGGCGAAGGCCATCCAGCGTGAACATGTCGGCGTAAAGTGCGCCACCATCACGCCGGATGAGGCGCGTGTCAAGGAATTCGGCCTGAAGAAGATGTGGCGGAGCCCGAACGGGACCATCCGCAACATCCTCG
>OGMW01001615.1_pt1 | contig 18678 bp, 14 predicted proteins | sample 1573281 | NCBI WGS metagenome assembly OGMW01 (sample SAMEA2581907, study PRJEB24529) | metagenome | biome: Human gut stool | place: China | collected 2011 | reverse complement strand
GCATTTAAGAAAGCAGTATCTTCTCAGCTGTTACCACAAACATGCATGAAGACTCCTTTTTCGCCGTTCTGCCGGCCCGTTGACTGAGAAAAACAGAATAGCCCTCATGCAAATCCACACTTAATCCCGACAGACAGCGCACGCCGCCGGCAGGAAAGCTCCTAAGCCTGGCGCCCGTTTTGCCCGTTCGATTCTCTTTCTTGCGCTCCTTGGCACGCTCCCGGCGGCAGCCGGTGCCGCCCCGACTGTCTGGGACCGGCCGGGCGAGGATGTGATACTTTCAAATCTGCTCCATCTGCCGGATAGCACAATGCCTGACGGGCTCACGGTCCGGGCGAATTCGTTTCGTATGCCGGGACTGTGGCTTGATCAGGTCCCGCTTACCGTTGAGCTCGAGCAGGGTGATTTTAGCGTTACCGGGACAGCAAATCCTAATACCTTTCTGCGGTATGGCGGCAAACTGACGATCAGTGGAACCGGTGACAATCAGGTTTTGTTCGATCCGCAGCCTCAGGGGGTCCTTGTTCTTCAGGGTGCCGGGCTCGATGTCTCCGGCGCCGGCAGCCTTTCGTTTGGCGGACTGATGGCTTTGGGAACGACCGGCAATCCGGAATCCCGGGTTGATATTCGTGATACGAAGCAGGTGACCTACAGTGCCACACAGTATGTCAGTCAATCGGATTATTCGGTGAACGCTCAGGACGTGCGTGTCAGTGCGCAGGTGCAGACGCCGACGTCGTACGAGACAGGCGGTTTTCTTGTGCTTGCCGGCTCGGATGTCACGATTGATGCCGGAGCGTTTTCGCTCGATGTGCTCTATGCGCCTGAAAACTGTACGCCGGCGTGTAACTACAGCGCGGCCACCGCTTTTTTTGGTCTCTTGAGCGAAGGACAGCTCACGCTCAAGACCGCCTCGGATGCGCGCTACCAGATGAATATGGATATCGGCTTTACGTCGATGCCGCTTGACAGTGCCGGAAGCATCAGCGGACTGGCACGCTCCTCGAATACCGATGTGGTGGTGGCGGCCGTCAGAGGTCCTGCAGTCGATCAGCGTGCAGCGCTTGATATCAGCAATGCCGGTGCAAACACCTTCAGCCTTTACGATCTGAAAAGCGGCACTGTGTCAAACGTGCGGCGCGGCTTTCTTGCCAGTGTGCTCGGCGCCTCTTACGGTTCGCTTACTGTGAGCGGCCGGGAAAACCGTATCGGATTTGAGAGCACCGCCGCGACCGGCACACCTCTGTACAACCCATCTGCCTGGTATGTGTTCATGGACGGGCTGGAGACGCACAACCGCGGCAGCATACGGCTTACTGCCACCGGCGGCAGCAATTCGGTATTCCTTGACCGTCCTGCCAGCTATGTGCACGGCGTTTCCTCGTCACCTTTTGGTGGTGAGAGCCTGATTGAAATGCTCGCGCCAAAAGGCGAAAACGTGATCACGGTCCATCCGGTGCTCAACGCTGAGATCGCCGCGAGCCGGACAAAACTGCTCACCGAGACAACCGGTGTGTACGTGTCAACCTTTGCTTCTGCAGCGGATGCGCTCGCCGCCGGGAGTATCACACCAAATACGGTGAGACTCAATGCACAGGCCAACCGGATTGACGTTGCCGGTGCCTCAATGTATGTTTCCGGACTGCTGGCTCAGTACCGCTCCAGAATTGAGCTCAACGCCAGCGCCGGTGACAATGCCATCAGTGTCAGCATGGCGCCTGAAGGCGAGCGTAATTCCGGCTACGGCATCACGGCGACGAACGGCTCCGACGTCTCGCTTAAAGCGTCCGGTGAAAACCGGATCAGGCTCTCGCCCGAAGAGCGAAGCTCGCTGCTAGGTAAACCGGCCGGAGCCGGTGCCGGACTTTATGGCCTTTATGCGGAGGGCTCGACTGCGCTTCTTGAAGCTGAAGGCAACAGTGTTGAGGTCCGTTCGGAAGTAAAAAACACGTATGTGCCGACAGTTGCGCTGAGCGCAAGTAACGGCAGCAGTCTCTCACTGCTCGCGCATTCGCAGGGCAACCGCCTTGTGACACAAAAGGACGGTGTAAAGACAGTCGCTCTGCAGATCGCATCAAACGCAAGTAAAGCTCGCCCTGCCTCTGATACCACGGTACGTCTGACAGCACAAGGCGCAGGCGACAACCATCTAGCCGGACAGCTCGCGATCGACGTGAACAGCGGCAGCGTTTATCTGAAAACCGATACCGGTGTGAACCGCCTTTACGCAGGTTCCGAAGCCATCAGCATGGGTCATGTGCCCGTTTCCGGCAAGCCGTTTGAAGCGCTGGTGCAGATTGACGGCGCCATGGATCTTCGCGGATCGTCGTACGCCATATACAGCAGTATGCGCTCCGCTGACCGCGGCAGCATCCTGCTTAACTACCGCGGCAGCAGCGCCATCACCGGACAGATTGATGTCAGCAATAATTCAATCCTGAAAATAGCGCCGGGTCCCGAAGAGGGCACGATGACCATGCGAAGCAACGTGATGGTAAGAGAGGGAGCGCAGGCGGATATACTGCTTACGTCCGGGAGCCTTCTGGACGGTATGGTACTTGACAACTCGCTGCTGGGTGTCCTGGGTGAGCCGGGGGCGATGCGTCTACATCTCGCAAAGGATGCACGATGGCACTTTGAGAACATCAGCTCGGTGGCCACGCTCACGGGTGAGGACGGTATCGTGGATTTTGGCACACGTGCCGACGGACTCGGCAAAGCGCTTTATGTCGAAAATCTCACCGGTTCAAACCGCTTCCTGATGCGTCTTGATCCGGACGGCGAGCACGGCGATATGCTTTTTGTGGAAAAGGCGGAAGGCAGCGGACAGAAGCTCGTGGTGAAAAATGCTGCCGAGCTCTACAGCTCGATGCAGGTCGGTGATGCGGTGCGCTTTGCCACGATTCTTAACGGTGAGGACGCCTTCGGCTCAGGAACGGTGCTTGCAAGTGTGCCGCTCGGACTCTATACGGGCGATATCGTCATCGAGTCGCGCGATGTGACCACCGACGAACTCAACACCAACGCGGTGAATATTCAGTACGACGGCGGCCTTCAGGTGACGATGGCCAAGGCCGGTGCGCCGATCGGCGCACTGTACCGTGACAGTCTGCTTTACGGCAGTCCGAAGCCGGCCGGGACGGCCCGTGAGCCGCAGAATGTGTATCTGGTGCTGAAGAAACACGAGGAGCCGGAGGCCCCTGAGAAGACTGAGGAGCTCAACGGTTTTGCCGTCGGCAACATCCGCGCTGCAGCGGCAGGCCGTCGTGTGCTCACCACGCTGGACACATTCACCAAGCGCTCCGGCCAGATGCAGTACATGGAGCGTGATGCGGAAAAGGCCGTCTGGGGACGGGCCACCTATCAGCGCTCGAACTTTGAGGATGCCGGTCATCTCTCAGGCGGAATTTTTGAATTCGGTCGCCGCTCGGAAGCTTCGCACGAATTTACGCATGAGGAAAATGTCCACCGCTACCGCACACTCGCCGCAGGCTACGGCGAATTCCGCGGCCGCAACGATGCGCTCACCGGCACCTCCAAACTGCAGGACTTCTTTGTGACGTACTACGACACGCGTGAAATCCGGCCGGGACTCGATGCGCTCGAAAAGCTCGAGCCTTATGAGCGCGAGCAGTACCGCTGGCACGATTCGTACGCAAGAGTGCATTACCTGAGAGCGAATCTCAACGGCACGGATCCTGCGAGCACGATCAACGACCGTGCCCGCTACCACCGCTGGAGCTTCAATCTCAGTACGGAAACAGGCTGGAAAAAGCCGCTCTCGCAAACCTGGTCACTGCTGCCGCAGATGCAGCTGGCGTTTTCCTGGATTTCCGAGGCGCGCTGGAAGGACAGCTTCGGCATCAGCACGCGTGCCGATAACACCTGGTCGCTGATCGGACGCGTCGGTTTTGATGTGGCTCGTGAGTGGGGTGAGGAGCGCAACCGTCGCTTTTACGCAAAGGCGAGTCTGCTGCACGAATTCAACCGGGATAGCGGCGTCACACTCGAGACGGGCGGACAGGCGGCAGGTCTTTACCGCGGCGAGGTGACAACGCGCGGCACCTGGGGCGTCGTTGGTGCAGGCTACACGCACAAATACAAACGCGATCAGCTCTTTTTTATCGATGCCGAGCGCACCGTGGGCTCTTCCGACATGAATATCTGGAGTGTGAGAGCCGGCTGGACCTGGCTCTGGAAATAGGAGAAAGTAAGAAAAAAGGGAGGCTGCCTGCGGGCAGCCTCCAACAGAATAATGCAGCCTCAGAATTTTCCTTCAGCATAGCGTGCGGCATTTCTGCCGGCAGCGCGACCAAACGTCATAATGTCAGCGACCGCATTGCCGCCGAGGCGGTTTGAGCCGTGGATACCACCGGTAACCTCACCGGCCGCAAACAGTCCTTCGAGCGGTGTGCCGTCGCTTTTGAGCACCTGTGCTCTGGTATTGATGCGGATGCCGCCCATCGTGTGATGCACGCTCGGCACTTTTTTGCACAGATACCAGGGACCTTCGGTGAGCGGTTTATCCTCGGTGTTATTGGCAACAAAGCCGAATTTATCCTTTTTAACCTCGTGCCGGGCTGCTCTGTTGTACTCCTCAACGGCCTCGCTCAGACGGCTGTACTCAACGCCCATGAGTTTTGCCGCCTCCTCGAGCGTGGCTGCTTCCTTCACGCGGCCGAGTTTGAGCATATCGTTCATCGAGATGCCGTATTTGTCGATTGCCGCTTTGTCCGGGTAGCGCAGGTGATTCATCAGGAGCCAGTATTCGCCGCCTTGCGCAAAGATGGCTTTGCAGAGCGTATCGCGAGCGGCGCCTTCGTTTACAAAGCGGTCACCTTTGGTATTGATAAAGAGCCGGTTGCGCCCGGAAGTGGCAATGTCCTGAAAGAGCCCGGTGCCGGGTGTTCCGTTCGGATGGAGCTGAATATCGGAGAGACCGATCAGCTCAGCACCGGCTTTTTCTGCGAGCACCAGACCGTCCCCCTGAGCTGCGGGCGCAATGTTGGAGCTGCCGATCCGGCTGTCAAGGTTGACCTCTTTCCAGACGCCGGTATTGACTTTCTGTCTGAAACCGATGTTTGCTCCGAAGCCGCCCGTGGCAATGATGACCGATTTTCCGTAGGCGGTGACAGGCTGCTTTTTCTTAAACGCTTTGACACCGGTGACTCTGCCGTTTTGCGTGATGAGCGACACAGCTTTCGTATCCGTCAGAATCTGTACCTGACCGGGATACTGTTTGAGCGCGTTTTCCAGCGTATTCACATAACCGGTGCCGGCCACTGCTACCGGATAATGGCTTCTCTGCCAGAGTGCACCGGTTGCCGTGCCGATTTTCTCTTTGAAGCGCATGCCCATGGATTCGAGCCACTGTATCGTCGGCAGTGCGTTTTCTGTCAGATAGCGCACCAGTTCGGGATTCCCTTTGTCGTGACCGCCTTTGAGCGTCTGCTGATAGTGTTTCTCAATGCTGTCTTCGATGCCCTGTTTTTTCTGACGAACAGGATCCGCTGCGTTAAAGGCGCCGCCAGAGACATTTGTGCTGCCGCCAAGATAGCCGAGTTTCTCGATAATCAGCACATCCCGTGCGCCGTTTTGCAAAGCGGAGACCGCAGCAGCAAGACCTGCGCCGCCACCGCCGACAACAATGACCGAACTTTTGAATTCGAGCGGTTCTGTGGGAGTGTATTCAGGTGATTTTTTCCACCGGCTTTCGTCACCGCCGGCCTGCTTCACACAGTCGAGCACCGCTTTTTTGAGAGCCATCGAGGAGAAGGTGGCACCTGAGACGCTGTCAACACCGACAGACTGTGTGGCCAGAATGCGGTCACTGAGAATCTGCAGCGCTTTTCTGCCGACATTATCTGTTTCCAGATTTTTTGACGTGTCAATCATGCTAAGCCGGCCGCCTGAAACCTGCACCTTCACGGTCATCGGCGCATTGTGACCGATCACCTCGGCCTGACAGGTGCCGTCTTTGAGCAGCGGCTGGGCTGATACCGGCAGGCTCAGTGCCAGAATGGCGGTCTGGATAAAAAGCTGTTTCTGAAAAGGCATCGTATCCTCCTTTTGGTCTTTGATATACAGAAAAATGCTACTGCAGCACACTACGTACGCAGTTTGTGTTTCTGCAAGATACGGTTATCCTGTAAACAGAAGGCTGCCCGCAGGCAGCCTTCTGAATGACAGCAGACTCAGTGCGACCTGGCAAACGCCGCCGCATTTTCTCCGGCAATGCGTCCGAACGTCACGATATCCGCCACGGCATTGCCGCCGATACGGTTGCCGCCATGCACACCGCCCGTGACTTCACCCGCGGCGTACAGGCCCGGGATGCTCACTTTGGCTGCGGTCTGCACTTCGGCCTTCGTGTTGATTTTCAGGCCACCCATGGTGTGGTGAATACCGGGCGTGATCTGTGCGGCGTAAAACGGTGCCTTGTCAAGTGCGGACGGCAGGCTCGCCTTCTCAAAGGCTGTGTCTTTTCCAGCTTTCACAAAACCGCGGTAGGCGGTGAGCGTGGCCGAGAGCGTCGCGGGCGGGACATTGATTTTGCCTGCGAGCGCTTCAATACTGTCGGCACGCACGGCGTAGCCGCTCTCGAGGTAGCCTTGTGCAAGTTTGGATTTCTGCGCGATACCTTCGTCCCAGATCAGCCACGCGTAGCCGCCCGGCTGACTGAGGACATTTTTGGAAACGGCGTCGCGTGTGAGGAGTTCGTTGGTGAAGCGCTCACCTTTCTGGTTGACCAGAATACTGCCGCGGCTTCGCATCGATTCTGAAATCAGGTGACCGTCCTTTTTAATCACGGTCGGATGGATCTGAATCTGTTCAATGTCGGTCAGACCGGCTCCTGCGTCCAGACCGAGTGTAATGCCTTCACCGAGCGCACCGGCATGGTTCGTGGTGGAAAAGCCTTTGAGTTCAGGTCGGTACTTTTCCACCATGGCACTGTTGGCACCGAAGCCGCCCGTGGCAATAATCACCGCTTTGGCGTCAACGGTCTTCATGCCGTCGGGTGTCTTCACCTCCACACCCGCGGCACGGCCGTCTTTCATGATGATTTTGGTGACCTGAGAGCGGGTGCGGATCGGAATATTGTGCTCCGTCGCGGCTTTCTTAAGCACGCGGATCACGACCGGTCCGACAGCCGAGCCGTCACACGGACCGTGAGAACGGGCCCGGGTAGCGCCGCCCGCAAAGCGGTTGCTGAAGCAGAAACCGGCACCGAGCTTCTGGAGCCACTCTTCGGCATAGCGTGCGTTGTCGGTGAGCGTGTGCAGGAGTGCCGGGTCATTGAGGTTGTGGCCGCCTTTTAAGGTGTCCTCGTAGAAAATCTCCGGCGAGTCGTTGGTCACACCGGCGGCAATCTGGTCTTTGGTGCCGGCAGCATTCATGCCGCCCGAGGCGAAATTGGTGTTGCCGCCGATGTAGCTCATTTTCTCAAAAACGACGACAGAAGCGCCGGCTTCAGCTGCCGTAATGGCGGCCGAGAGCCCGGCGCCACCCGAGCCGATGACAACGACATCCTCGGCAGCAGCAGAAAAGGCGGCTGTGAGTGCGGCCGCGACAAGCAGTTTTCTGAACATAGGCATTCTCCTTGCGGTAAGTGGTGGGTGGTTCAGAAAAGTATGCCACCGGAGCACAGCCGGGGCTATTCGGGATTTCGGTATGAGCAGGAAAAATACCGGCCAGGGCGCAGAGAAGAGTTTGCCCGATGGCATCCGGAAACCGTCGTCGGATTTTTCTGATAGAATCTAATTCGTTCGACGTCTAACTATTTTTGTGAAGGAGACACAATGGAAATAATTACCGACCGTGAAGCCGCCGCCCGCGAGGTTATTGCACTCGAAAAGGCTGCACTTGACAAATTTTTTGCCGGTGATGTGTCCGGCTATCTTGAGCTCTGGAGCAAGGACGATTTTTCCTACTTTGATGCCAACTGCAAAGAGCGCATTGACCGGCTCGAGGAGATTGCCGCGTTCTTTAAAAAGTTTGTCGAAGGCAGAATGCACGCTGACACATACGACTTTCATGCGTCGCGTGTGCAGTTTGGCGCAGACACGGCCGTGCTCACGTATCAGCTTCACGCCGACACAAACTTTATCGAGATGCACTACAACGTGATTGAAGTCTTCCGTCGCAAGGCGGAAGGCTGGGAGGTGATTCATTCCACCTGGGATCTGATTACGCCGTTTTCGCCGGACGTCAAGCGCCCGAAGCAGCAGGTGGCCGTGTGAGAGCGGTCAGGGAAAGCGAGCAGGTTGACCGGCGCACTGTTCGCCGGTTTGACAAACTGTTCGATGACGAACTAAAATACTCCCCATGACAGATACCGGAAACAAACCCCGTCGCGTCTACCCGTTTGTGTACTACTCGTCACTCATTGTGGAAGGCGCCAACGGCATTATTCTCAGTGAGCTCAAGCGCCACGGCATTGAAGACATTCTTCCGTGCCACGGCGATCTGCTGCAGGTGCTCCTCTCCACGGAGCGCATCAGTGTCTCGGATCTTGCGCAGCGCACCCGCCGCACGAAGTCAACGGTTTCAGTCCTCGTTGAAAAGCTCGTGAAGGCCGGCTACGTCTGCAAGGAAAAGAGCACGGAGGACTCGCGCGTTACGTTCGTGCGTCTCACTGAAAAAGGCAAAAGCCTGGAAGCGGTGATGCAGGCGGTCTCTGTCACGCTCAACGACAAACTGACCGCTCCCCTCACGCAGGAGGAGGCGGCCGCGCTTGAAGTGCTGCTTGAAAAAGTGGTACGCGCAGTCAAGGAATAAACAGGAAAAAGGCGACGCGAGCGTCGCTTTTTTCAGAAACCAGTCGTTCGGTAACGAACGTTTTTTTAGGACAACAGAAAATGGCTAATTACAAACTCATCAATATCGCGGATGCGCCGCGTACGGAACTGCATGACGCACTCTCGCTTACCGGGTGCGAAATGTCTGTGAACCACCTGCCTGCCGGTGCGGCGGTGCCTTTTGTGCATGCGCACAAGCAAAACGAGGAGCTCTACTTTGTGCTCGAAGGGGCAGGGGAACTTTTTATCGATGGCGACGTTGTGCCGCTCAAGGCGGGGGACGCATTTCGCATTGATCCGGCCGGCCATCGTGCCATCCGTGCCGCGGCAGAGAGTGACCTGCGTTACCTCTGCATTCAGACCAAGGCCGGGAGCCTGGAAGGCTTTACGCACGAGGACGGTCTGATTCTTGAAGAAAAGGCCCCCTGGCACAAGTAAGCGGCTCTGCGCAAAAGCGCAGGCAACGCTCAGCAAAAACGGCCCGTCTTTCGAAATCACGACATCAAGAAAGGCGGGCCGTTTTCTTTTACGAGAAAAACGTCACGAGAATAGGGCAGACGAGCACAGCAAACACAAGGGTGCTTGTCATGAGCGAGGAGACCGCAATGTCGGTCTTGAGTCCGTAAAGCGCAGTGGCGAGCACCGCGTTGATGGCCGTGGGCGCGGCCGAGCTGATCACGATCGCCGAGAGCATGACCGGGTCACTTACCGTTGCTGCGCAGAAGGCCCACATCAGTGCGGGCACCACGATGAATTTCATCGGCAGAATGATCACGGTCTTTCGCATCTCTTTCGCGGCGGCCTTGAAATTGAGCAGAAGCCCCACGGGCAGGAAGGCGATCCAGGCCGAGACGTGCACCATGGGCGTGAAAATGTCAGCGAGCCACCCGGGCTGCGGCACATGAAAGGCCGAGAGGAGAATACCGGCGAGCATCCCGAGGAGCGCCACCTGATTCCAGGTGAAAAAGAGCGAGGCGAAGCTGCGCTTTTGTGCAAGACACGTCGAGCGCGAGCAGGCCGATTTGGCAATGGCCTCGTCACGGTACTTCTGGCAGAGCGGGAAATTAAAAAGAATGAGCACAAGGTTCGAGAGCGTGGCGAGAATCTGCACGTAGCCAAAGGCAATCGGCCCCTTGAGCAGGAAGGCCACGACGCCGCCCAGCGTCCCCACGTTCCCGAGCATCCCCGCGGTGATAAGGGCGCCGCGCTCGGCAGGATCGGGATTGTTGCGCGTGAGCCAGGTCATGAGCGCAAAGGGGACCATCATCATGAGGAGCCCCGCCACAGGCAGCATCACCAGCTCCCAGGTGAGCGAGAGTTTCCAGAACGAGAGAATCGAGAGCACGGTAAAGACGCCGCGCACGTTAAGTTTGATAATCCAGTCCACCCCTTCACGGGTAATCAGATTTCGGCGGTGCAGCACATAGCCCACGGTAATGGGCAGCAGTGTGTCAAAGAGAATCGTGCCGAAGCGCACGGCAAAATCAGCGGTAACGGACATCAGTATCGGTTGCAGGGATGTGTGTGGATGGCGGCGGGCGTTTGCCGCCTTGGCAGCAGAGCGCGCCTGAGAAGCATTGTAGCGAATGTGAGCGCGTTGTGTGAGAGCGCCGCCTGCCGCGGGCGGCAGAGGGCAGAAAACGCCGCAAAAGAATGGGATCACGGGCGTTTTGACTCTATGCCGCCGGGCGCCCCGGGGTGAGGACGGCACCGGGCGGCTCGCGCTCTAGCAGAAATATCGTAGGCGGAATCTCGCATAAAGATTGTGTCGCGGCAGAGTCTCTCGAAATAGTCGCTCCGGGGCGCGCAGACACTGTGTTTTTCCCCTGAAAACCCTGTACAGTAGAGTAACGCACAGTGCATACGACTGTTTGTATTTCACCTTTTAATTCAAATAAACCGTTTTATTCACCGTGCGCGTCGCAGTCCGCTGCGGCCTTTTTCAATCTCTCAAATGGAGGGCGTGTGTGCCCCGGGACTTAACGGGGATAAACACACTGCCGGTATTCCTATGAAACACTTCTTTAACCGCAAACAATGGAGCCCGTCAGAACAATAAGCTGACAGGGAACAATCAAAATGATGAAATTTCTTGAAAACGTGAGCCGCTTCTTCAGTAAGACCTTCGCTTTGTGGGTTGTTGTATTCGCTATTCTAGGGTTCATTTTTCCGGAGATTTTCAAGCAGATTGGCCCCTGGATCCCTTACTTGCTCGGTGTGATCATGTTCGGTATGGGCCTTACGCTCTCGCCGGCTGATTTCCGTGAAGTGTTTCGCCGCCCCAAGGATGTCTTCCTCGGCATCCTCGGTCAGTACACCATCATGCCGCTCGGTGCCTGGCTCGTGTGCAAGGTCTTTGACCTGCCGCCCGAAGTCGCTGTCGGTCTCATCCTTCTGGGCTGCTGCCCGGGGGGTACCGCCAGCAACGTGGTCACGTTCCTCGCCCGCGGTGACGTCGCCCTCTCGGTGACGGTCACCAGCTGCACGACGCTGCTCGCCCCGGTGCTCACGCCTGCACTCATGTATGTGTTTGCCAGCGCCTGGCTGCAGATCGATCCCATGGCCATGGTTCTCTCCATCGTCAAGATCGTGCTCGTGCCCATCGTCGCCGGTGTGATGATCAACAAATTCTTCTTCCGCACTGTCGAAAAAGTGGTCGTGATGCTCCCGGCGTTCTCCACGCTCACCGTGATGCTCATTGCCGCCTCGATCGTGGCCGCCACGAAGAACTCGCTCGTTTCCGCCGGCTTTGTGGTCTTTGCCGCGGTGGCGCTGCACAATGCGCTCGGTATGGGCTTCGGTTACCTCCTTGCCCGTATGACCGGCATGAGCTACGCCAAGGCCAAGTGCATGACCTTTGAGGTCGGTATGCAGAACTCCGGTCTCGGTGTTGCACTCGCCGGCCTGCACTTTGCCGCTGCGCCGCTCACCGCGCTGCCCTGCGCCATTGCCGCCCTCTGGCACAACATCACGGGCCCGCTGCTCGCGACGTACTTCGCCAGCCGTGACGATGCGGACAAGGACAGCAAGCTCTTTGCCAACGCGGCTTCCCAGTCGCCCATGGCCTGAGAGCGGTAAAGCCCGTAAAGGGGGGCTTCGGTCCCCCATCCACTTCCACCTTAAGACGTAGAGCGTCTCCCGTTTCGTTCACTGACACGACTCACCGCCGCGGGCGACTGATGACCTTTTCGGCTCAGGTCGCAGCGTCCCGGCGCGGGAGAAGTGTGCCCGAAACGGCGCTGTGAGCAGACCTTGCGAGCGTTCGCTCTCGCGCTCCGGAGAATCTCCCCGGGGCTCAGGCTGCAGAGCGCCCTCTCAAACCCCGTCCCGATGCGGGTGAGAGGGGAGGAGAGGGAGGACGGCCTGGCGGCATTTCCCGCCCTGGCGCCTCTTACCTCTTACGTCCGGAAACTATACCGCTTTACTGTTCACACCCGTTCGGAGGCGACGTTGGGAAACGTCCCCGAAAATGCACCGGACGAATGTAACTTTCAGGTCACTTATTTCGGGAATTTTTGCAATACAAGGAAAATTGCAAAAATGCCCAGAAGGCGTAGGGAAAATTTTGTAGGCTATTCTCCCTATGTTTCTTTCGCGTTAATCTGCCTATAATCCAACTGTATTCTGACGCAGTCTGTCACGCTTTTTAGTGACTGTCTGGCTTCCGGAGACGTGAAAAACCGATCCCCGGAGGATGCAAAAACAGACTTCCTGCAGAAGAATCGTTTTGCCAAGCACTAACAATTTGGGGAACCCACCCATGACTCAACAGAATAATTCGCGCTTTGTGGCAATCGGCCTCATGCTCTTTGCCATCTTCTTCGGCGCAGGCAACCTCATCTTCCCGTCGGCGATGGGACAGGCCGCCGGCTCCAACTACACCTGGGCATTCCTGGGCTTTTGCGTGACCGGTGTCGGCATGCCGCTCCTGGGCATTATGGCCATGGGCTACTCGGGTGCCCGCGACCTGCAGGAGGCTGCCGGCCGCGCTCATCCGCTCTACGGGCTCTTTTTCACGGTCGTCACCTATCTCTCGATCGGTCCGTGCTTCGCGATTCCGCGTACCGGCACGGTGGCCTTTGAAATCGGTGTGCGTCCCTTCCTCGGGTCGATCGACGGCGGTATGGCCCAGGTCGCCTTCCTTGTGGTCTTCTTCCTGGTGAGCTTCTGGCTCTCCGCCAAGCCCAACAAGATTGTGGACCGTGTGGGTAAGGTGCTCACCCCGCTGCTCCTGCTTGCCATCGCCGCACTCGTCGTGCAGAGCTTTGTCAATCCGCTGGGCGAACCGCAGACTCCGGGCAAGGCCTACGCCACTGCCATGGTCGCTGCGACCCAGGGTGTGCTTGACGGCTACAACACGCTTGACCTTCTCGCCTCGGTGGTCTTTGCCACGCTCGTGACGAACTTCGTGCGCGAGGGCGGTGTGACCGATCCCAGAGAAGTCACGCGTCAGATCTACCTCACGGGTATCATCGCCGTGTCGCTCCTGGCTGTGATCTACTTCTTCATCGCCAAGATCGGTGCTGACAGTGTTGCCGCCATCGGCATGCAGGAAACCGGTGCCTCGGTGCTCGCCAACTCCGCCAAGATCCTCTTTGGCAACTTCGGCGCCATCGTGCTCTCCGTGATCGTGCTGCTTGCGTGTATCACGACGGCTGTGGGCCTCATCACGAGCTGCTCGGTGTACTTCATGAACCTCACGAAGAAGGGCAGCTACCTCTCCTGGTGCGTGCTCTTTACCGTGGTCTCGTTCCTCGTGGCGCAGTTCGGCCTGAAGACAATCATCGTCTCGACCATCCCGGTGCTCATGTTCACGTACCCGCTCGCCATTATCCTTGTCATCCTGCTCTTTACGGACAAGCTCTTTGGCGGCCGTCAGTGCGTGTATGCCTGGGCAACGGCGTTCACCTTCGTGGTCGCTGCTGTGAACGGTCTTGAAACCGCCGGTGTCAACCTCGGCGCCTTCGGTAAGTTCCTCGCTGACAACGTGCCCTTCTGGGCGCAGGGTCTGGGCTGGATCAGCTTCGCGGTCGCGGGCTACATCGTCGGCCTCGTCTGGAAGGCTGCCGTTCCGGCAAAGAACTAAAACGCTTCCCAATTCCGGAGAGACGCCCGCAGGGGCACTCTCCGGGATCAGGTTAAACGCGGCGCCGCCCGTTCAGTTCTTGTTTGGCAAGACTGGCGGGCGTCGCCGTTTTTTGTGCTTAGCGCATCGCCTCAGCACGACGCTCACCGTGTGCGTAATGCCTGTAATGGCCCGTAATGCTCGCAATGCCGCTTTTCGAAGGCGTTTTCCGGCCGCGCTTTGCCGTAAAATGGAAGAGTCACCGCCGGGGCGCGCCCCCGGGCGGGCAGCCTTTTAAGGAGACAACACACTGATGGCCATGTCACTTCTTTCACCGGCCGGACGCCTCACGCGCGGCGGTTTTCTCGCAGCGGGCGGTCTCTCGCTGCTGGGCTTCACGTTTCTTGTCGCTCTGATGAGCTTTCTCACGCAGACACTGCACGCAGACGATCTGCTCATGCCGTTTCTCGCGACTCTTGTCGCGTATTTTGTCGTTTTCTGGATTTTTCTCTGTGCGGTGAGCCGGCGCCTTAACGACCTGGCGGCGAGCAAATACCTGATGCTGCTCCTCTTCGTGCCGCTGGCAAACTTCGCACTGCTCGTCTGGCTCGTTTTTGCCGGAAGTCGCACGTCGGACACTTATGTGGAGAAAAACCGCCTTCCCGTGATTCTTTTTCTTCTTGTCGCGGGGCTTTTTGCCGCTCAGGTTTTAAAAGTGCTCTAGCGCTTTAAGCCGAAGACGCCCGGGCAAGAGGCGAGCAAAAAACAAAGCCGGCCGCAGGACTCGAACCTGCGGACCGGCTTTGTGTTTAAGAGGTGCTCTTAAGCCGCACGCTTATTCACCTGCGGGATAAAACGACCGAGGAAGATCCCGGCCGCGGCAGGCACAACCCACTCAAGCCCCACTGAGGAGAGCGGAAGGGCGGCGAGCGCCGCATCGAGCAGCGGCGGGAAGCCGAGGCCCGACGTATAGTCCACCCAATCGCCGTTTTTCACCGCACGCACCGCCTCGGCGGGCGTGCGCAGCTTGCTGCGGTATTCTGCCTGAAAATCCATGGCGCTTCCTCCTCAATAGATCTGATCCTTCTGCACCGGCGTCCGGAACAGGCGGCAGATCTCCGCATAGTCGTCCGTCTGGCCGAGAATCCACATGAGCTTTGTGACCACGGCCTCGCTCGTCATGCTGTAGGCCTCGATGAGGCCCAGCTTGCGCTTGGCGCGGTGGCCGACCTGATACACTTCCATGTCGCTGCCCTCGTGCGGCACCTGCGTCGTCATGACGATGACGCGGCCGGACTGCACCCAGTCGCGCACGGCGTGGAAAAAGCTCTCGTCGCCGTAGCACGGCAGGCCGCCGACGCCGAAGCTCTCGATCACGAGCGCGCGGTAATGGGCCTTGAGATCGTCAAAAATGCCGGCGTCGATGCCGGGGATGAGCTTGAGCACGAACACGCCGGGGTCGAGCCGGTTGTAAAACTTCGGCGCGCCTGCGGCCTGCTCCGGGATGTAATACACGACCTGCCGGCCGCGCAGGATGGCCGTCTCGGGATAGTCGATGCTCGAAAAGGCGTTGTAGCTCTTCGTGCGCACCTTGCGTGCGCGCGTGCCGAGAATGACCTTGTGGTCAAAGACGATGTGCACGCCGCAGGCGCCGTCATCGCAGGCGTAGAGAAAGGCGTCGCGCAGGTTCTCGCGCGCGTCGGTGTCCTGGTTGAAGATCGACTTCTGCGAGCCGGTGATGACGACGGGCTTGGCGTTGTTCTGAATCAGGTACGACAGCGCCGCCGCCGTGTAGGCCATCGTGTCCGTGCCGTGCGTGAGGACAAAGCCGTCGTAAGCGTCATAGTGCTCGCGCACGCAGGCCGCCATTTGCAGCCAGTCGCGGCTGTTGATGTTCGTGCTGTCGCGGTTCATGAGCTGCACGGTGTCGATCCGGCACAGCTGCTCAAGCTCCGGCACCTCGGCGAGCAGTTCCTCGGACGTGAGCTGCGGGGTGAGTCCGTCGGCCGTCTCTTTGGATGCGATCGTGCCGCCGGTGGCGATCATAAGGATATGCTTCATATCAATCTTTCACTTTCTTCCAGTAATCGAGCGACGCGAAGCCCCGCTCGAGCTGCGTCGCCGTATAATCCTCGCACACGTGCGCAAGCTGTCTGCGGCCCGCGTCACCGAGTGTGAAGGAAAAGATCTTTTTGGGGTCGGCGTTCACGATGTGCCGCATGGCGGCCAGCGTCTCCGGCAGCAGCGGCGTGACGGCCGATGAACTTGCGCCCCGGCAGTGCGCGCAGTACACCGCGCCGCCGCGCGGGGAAAACCACGGCTCGTCCGGCTCTGCTGCGCCGCACTGCGCGCAGCAGGACAGATCCGGCTCGTAGCCCGCGAGGCACATGAGCCGCAGCTCGAACACAGCCTTGATCTGTTCCGGCGGGCAGAGCGCGCGGCTGAGCGCATACAGGCTGTTGAGCCCGAGCTGCAGCACCGGCGGGTCGGGATATTCCTCGGCAGAGACGGTCTCGAGCAGCTCGGCAAAATAGCTTCCGAGCGCGAACGCGCCGAGGTCGGCGCGCAGGCCGAGAAACTCCTCGACCGTGGATGCCTCGTTGAGCGTGCGGCGGCCGCGGTTTTCAAAGATCGTCATGTCCGAATACGTCAGCAGCTGCGTCGCCGCCGTGATGCGGCTGCCCTTGCGCAGCGCGCCGCGCGCGCGGACCGTCACCTTCCCCTCGTGCTGCGTGAGCACGGTGAGGATCTTGTCCGACTCTTTGTAGCGCACCTCGCGCAGGACGGGCCCGCGGGTCGTAAGAAACATCGTATGTACCTCATCAGGCCGGGCGGCGGACAGGATCATCCGCCGCAGACTCATCGGTCGTCTGCGCCAGCGCATTTTGCGCGGCGCGGTAGTAAAGGTAGCCGAGCGGATCACCGGTGTCCGCGAACAGCTGCCAGAAAAGATCGTCTTGCACAATGAACCACCTCGCTGGGCATAGTGTCTGCACAGCGGGGTGGATTTATGGCTGGTAATAAAGGGTCACTGGTCGGTAAAGCCAAAATTGCGCAGCTGGGCTGCCGAGTCGCGCCAGTTTTCCTTGACCTTGACCCACGTCTGCAGGTACACCTTCGTGCCCATGAAGCGCTCGATGTCCTGCCGCGCGAGCTCGCCGATCTTTTTGAGCATCGCGCCGCGCTTGCCGATGATGATGCCCTTGTGGCTCTCTTTTTCGCAATAGATGGTCACGTCCATGTCGATGATGCCGTTATCGCGCTCGGAAAACTTCGTGACCTCGACGGCCGTGCCGTGCGGGATCTCCTTGTCGAGGCACAGCAGCAGCTTTTCGCGCACGAGCTCGGCGCAGATCTGCTTTTCCGGCATGTCGGAGATCATGTCGTCCGGAAACAGCTGCGGCCCCGGCACGGCAAGCTGCGCAAGCTCGTCGAAGAGCTCGGCAAGCCCGTCACCGTTCTGGGCCGACACCGGCACGATCGCGCGCCACGGCAGCGCCTCGGAATAGGCGGCGATGACGGCCAGCAGCTCCGGCTTTTCCACCGTGTCGATCTTGTTGATGACGAGCACGGCCGGGGCGTTGGACGTGCGGATGCGCTCGATGAGCGCGTGCTCCTGCTCGCCGATGGAGGCAATGGGCTCGACGACGAGCATCACGCCGTCCACGTCCGCCACGCTCTCGCGCACGACCTGTACCATATAGTCGCCCAGGCGGTTGCGCGGCTTGTGAAAGCCCGGCGTGTCCATCAGGATCAACTGCGTATCGCCGCGGTTGACGACGGCGCTGATGCGGTTGCGCGTCGTCTGAGGCTTGTTCGAGACGATGGCGATCTTCTCGCCCACGAGGGCGTTGGTAAGCGTGGACTTGCCGACGTTCGGCCGTCCGCAGATGGTGATCATAGCGGTTTTGGTAATCATTCGTTTCTCCTTATACGTCCAGCAGACGCATGATCTCTTTTTCGCGCGCGCGCATGCGGCGCTTGTCCTCGCCCTCGTCCACATGGTCGTAGCCGAGCAGGTGCAGCACGGAGTGCACGGTCAGATAGCTGACCTCGTGCGCGAAACTGTGGCCGTAGGTCTCGGCCTGCTCGGCGCAGCGCTCCATGGAGATGACCATGTCGCCGAGCATGGCGCGGTCAGTCTCATAGTCCCACTCGCAGGCATCGGGGTCGAATGCGCCGGGCGTGAGCTCGTTCATCGGAAACGACAGCACGTCCGTCGCGCGGTCCACGCCGCGCTGCTCGCGGTTGATGGTGTGGATGACGGCGTCGTCCGTGAGCGTCACGTCGAACTCGCACGGAACGGTCACGCCCTCGGCCCTGAGCGCTGCGGCGGCCGCGCGCTTAACATAGCGCTGCGTGTCCGGAAAGCCCAGGCCGCGGCGCGTGCGGGTGATGGTGATCTTTGCCTGTGTCATGCTTTTTTCCTCACAGTCGTCTTGCGCGCGGCGGGCTTTTTGGCCGCGGCCGCGGCGCGTTTTTCTTTCTGTTTGTCGTCCTGCTCGTAGGCGGCGATGATCTTCTGCACGAGCGCGTGGCGCACGACGTCCGCGCCCGTCAGGCGGCAGATGGCGATGTCGTCGATGCCGTCGAGGATGCGGATGGCCTCCTTGAGGCCGGACGGCTTGTCCGACGGCAGGTCGATCTGCGTCACGTCGCCGGTGATGACGACGTGCGAGCCGAAGCCGATGCGCGTCAGGAACATTTTCATCTGCTCGCGGGAGGTGTTCTGCGCCTCGTCGAGGATGATGAAGCTGTCATCGAGCGTGCGGCCGCGCATGTACGCCAGCGGCGCGACCTCGATGTTGCCGCGCT
>OGMW01001614.1_pt1 | contig 18682 bp, 10 predicted proteins | sample 1573281 | NCBI WGS metagenome assembly OGMW01 (sample SAMEA2581907, study PRJEB24529) | metagenome | biome: Human gut stool | place: China | collected 2011 | reverse complement strand
CCACAAAATATATTGTTAAAAGTACCGAATATGATAATTCATATTCAATACCTGTATTGACAGCAGGACAAACCTTTATATTAGGATATACCAATGAAGATGAAGGAATTTATGAGGCAAGTAAGGATAACCCTGCAATTATATTTGATGATTTTACAACCTCATTTCATTGGGTTGATTTTAATTTTAAGATTAAAAGTTCTGCAATGAAAATGCTTCGTCCTAAAACATCAAATGTTTCTTTTAGGTATATTTATTATGCAATGCGATGTATTAGGTTTGAGGCCGTTGACCATACAAGGCATTGGATTTCAAAATATTCACAATTTGAGATTCCAGTTCCGCCTCTTGCGATTCAGAATGAAATTGTGAATATCCTCGATAAGTTTACGGAACTGGAGGCGGAACTGGAGGCGGAACTGGAGGCCCGGCGGAAGCAGTATGAATACTATCGCAATAAGTTGTTGAATTTCAACGAATTTACCCCCCCCCAAGAAGGCGAGGTGAAATGGCTGGCAATGAGTGAAATATTTGAAATTAAAAATGGATACACACCTTCCAAGGCAAAGCCGGAATATTGGACGAATGGTACGATCCCTTGGTTTCGCATGGAAGATATACGTACAAATGGACGGATATTGGAAGATTCGATACAACATATCACTCCCGAAGCTGTAAAGGGCGGTCGATTGTTCCCTGCTAACTCGATTATTTTAGCGACGACGGCGACAATCGGCGAACACGCTTTGATAATTGCTGATTCGCTGGCAAATCAGCAATTTACGAATTTGTCAATTCGTAAATCGCTTGCCGATGAATTGGATATGAAGTTTTTCTTTTATTATATGTTCATTGTCGATGAATGGTGTAAAAACAATACGAATACATCCGGGTTTGAATCGGTCGATATGGTTAAATTCAAAAAGCTACAGATTCCCATTCCTCCAATGAAAGAACAGCAACGTATCGTTACCATTCTCGATAAATTCGAGACATTGGTAAACGATATTTCGGAAGGACTGCCCGCCGAGATCGCCGCCCGCCGGCAGCAATATGAGTATTATAGAGACAAGTTGTTGGGGTTTGGGAGAGTGGTTAGTGGTTAGTGAATAGTGATTAGAGAGAAATATGGCGGTAAAACATTATAAGGAATTGATTGTATGGCAGAAGGCAATGGAGGTGGCAGAGCAGGCATATCGGCTGGTCAGGCTATTGCCCAAAGAGGAGACCTATGCCTTGAGCGATCAGATACGCAGGTCGGCGATTTCTATCCCAAGCAATATCGCCGAGGGACAATCAAGGAATTCGAGCAAAGAGTTTATGAAGTTCCTATCCATAGCCAAAGGTTCTGCTGCGGAACTGGAAACACAACTGCTGCTTGCTGTCAGAATCGGCTATTTATCGGAAGCGGCCATCTCGCCGACCATAGAGTTGATAACGGAGGTTGTCAAGATTATCAATACTCTTCACTCCAAACTAACCACTAACCACTAACCACTAAAAACCAATCACTAAAAACTAACCACCATGCCCCACTATAACCTTGTTGCTGAAAATCCCGAAAGTACGGTCGTCAGTGACTACCGGGCAGAATACCGCACGGAAAAAGAGTACCAGTCGGAGGCCGATCTCGAACGGGCTTTTATCAAACTGCTGACCGAACAGGCATACGATTACCTGCCGATTCATACCGAAACGGAGTTGATTGCAAACCTGCGCCGTCAGTTGGAGAAACTCAATCACTATACGTTTACGGATGCCGAGTGGTCGCGTTTCTTTACGGGTTGTCTTGCCAACAAGAACAGTGGAATTGTAGAGAAGACCGCCATCATTCAGGAAGACCATGTGCAATTGCTGACGCGCGACGACGGAACAGTCAAGAATATCTACCTGCTCGACAAGGTCAATATCCACAACAATTCGCTCCAGGTCATCAACCAATACGAAGTCGATGGCGGAATGCGCTCCAATCGTTACGATGTTACCATATTGGTGAACGGCCTGCCGTTGGTGCACATCGAACTGAAACGTCGAGGTGTCGATATCAAGGAGGCTTTCAACCAGATCGACCGCTACCAGCGGGAGAGTTTCTGGGCAGGCAGCGGATTGTTCGAGTATGTCCAGATATTCGTCATATCGAACGGAACCTACACCAAGTATTACAGCAATACCACGCGCCAAAGCCATATCAAGGAGGCCGCCTCCGGCGGAAACCGCTCCAAAAGTCGGCAAACGAGCAACAGCTTTGAGTTCACCTCGTGGTGGGCAGATGCCAACAACCGGCCGATTACCGATCTGATGGGTTTCGGCCGCACATTCTTCGCCAAGCATACGTTGCTCAATCTGCTGACCCGGTACTGCGTATTTACCTCCGACCGGATGCTGCTCGTCATGCGTCCCTATCAGGTTGTAGCGACGGAACGCATCTTGAATAAAATCAACGTGGCCAACAGTTACAAACGCTATGGTACGGTAGAAGGCGGCGGGTATGTTTGGCATACGACGGGCAGCGGCAAAACTCTTACGTCGTTCAAAACGGCACAGTTGGCGAGCAAACTGCCTTACATCGACAAGGTGCTGTTTGTGGTCGACCGCAAGGACCTCGACTACCAGACGATGCGCGAGTATGACAAGTTTGAGCGAGGGGCAGCCAACAGCAATACGAGTACGGCGATTCTGAAACGTCAGTTGGAAGACCCGGCGGCGAAGATCATCATCACGACCATTCAGAAACTTTCGGTCTTTATCGGTCGTCATGCGGAACATCCAGTCTTCCAGCAAAAAATCGTCATCATTTTCGATGAGTGCCACCGTTCGCAGTTCGGTGATATGCATACGGCCATCATCCGAAAATTCAAACGTTATTTCCTGTTCGGGTTCACGGGTACGCCGATATTCGCCAAAAATGCCGTAAGCGGAGGAAAGCCCGATTTGCGGACAACGGCACAGGCTTTCGGAGACCAGTTGCATACCTACACGATTGTCAATGCCATCAACGACAAGAACGTATTGCCGTTCCGCATCGAGTACGTCCGTACCGTCAAGGAGAAAGAGGAGATTGAGAATTCGATGGTCTGGGACATTGCCCGTGAAGAGGCATTGGCCGACAAACGGCGTATTGCCAATATCGTTGCCTACATTCTCCAACATTTCAATCAAAAGACGAAACGCACGGCAAAATCTTATGAATTCCATGCCGTGACAAATATTGGCGAGGTGGCTTCAGCCGGTCGTCGCAATAAGGTCGAAGAGGTAAAACAACGAACACGTCTGACGGGCTTCAATTCGATTTTCGCTATCTCTTCCATTGATACGGCCAAGATGTACTATGCCGAGTTCAAACGTCAGATGGAGGAGCTGCCGAGTGACCGGCGGCTGAAAGTGGCGACGATATACAGTTTTGGCGTCAATGAGGATTCGGACGATTTTATCATGGATGAGAATCCCGAAGATACGAGTGGCTTGGATCAGAGTTCCCGCGATTTTCTCGAAAGCGCCATTGAGGATTACAATGCGATGTTTGCCACATCATACGATACGTCGAGCGATAAATTCCAGAATTATTACAAGGACGTATCCCTGCGGATGAAGAATCGGGAGTTGGATTTGCTGATTGTCGTCAATATGTTCCTGACGGGTTTTGATGCAACGACACTCAATACGTTGTGGGTCGACAAGAATCTGCGGATGCATGGGCTGTTGCAGGCCTATTCGCGTACAAACCGTATTCTGAACTCGATCAAGACTTTTGGCAATATTGTATGTTTCCGCAATCTCGAAAAGGCTACCAACGAGAGTATTGCGCTATTTGGAGATAAGGAAGCCGCGGGCATCGTGTTGCTCAAAACCTTCGATGAATATTATAACGGTTATACGCAGAATGATAAGGAAGTTCGCGGTTATGCGGATTTAGTCAGCGAACTGCAGATGAAGTATCCAGCCGGAGAGCAGATTGTCGGAGAACAGAACAAAAAGAGTTTTGTGCGATTATATGGGGCAATTCTGAAACTGCGGAATATTCTCTCTACATTTGATGCTTTTGCTGGACGTGAAATATTGACCGAACGCGATGTGCAGGATTATCACAGTGCATACATTGACCTGTACAATGAGTTCCGACCTCAGAAGCATGAAGCGGAGCAAATCAACGAGGATTTGGTTTTCGAGATGGAACTAATCAAGCAGATAGAGGTCAATATCGACTATATTCTGTCGTTGATTCGCAAGTACCACGAAGAGCACTTGCAGGATAAGGAGATTATTGTAACGATTCGTAGGGCGATCGACTCAAGTGTTGACCTGCGCAACAAAAAGGAGCTGATAGAACGGTTTATCGAATCTCTGACGCCGGAATCAGAGGTGGATGAGGACTGGCTGGCTTATGTTGAAGAGCAGCGTCGTGCCGAGTTGGATCGGATTATCGTTGATGAGAACCTAAACAGTGAAGAGGCTTACAAGTTTATGGATAACGCCTTCCGCGACGGGTTTGTACAGACGACAGGGACAGCGATAACAAAGGTTCTGCCACCTGTATCCCGTTTCACCCCTACGGGTGACCGAACAAAGAAACGCGAAACCGTCATTGAGAAACTGACTGCGTTTTTCAATCGGTTTTGGGATATAATGTCATTAAAAACAGAATAATAATAAAGATATGGGACTTTTTTCAGAAAGATATGGTTACACCAAACCCTCCGATGTAATCATTAGAGAACGGATTACTCCGGAAATACAAAATGCAATTTGTTCATGTTATGATAAATTACACAAATTCTTTATGAATTCGGGATCGTACATGCATGTGGACGAGGCATATCTGGAGATGGAAAAGTATTTGTGGACTTATTTTTTGAATAACAGGGAGGGAAGTTTTTCTGATGGACGTCATTATCATATTGTTGCAACTGATTTTATAGAAAATAAAAATAATTCCTGGTATCGAAAATTAGATATAGTCGAATGTACGATTAAATATCTTGCAGAAGTCGACGCAATACATAATAATTGGAGAGCGCCTGTTAGTCAGGCATTTATTCGTCAACTCAATTTCGAGTTTGAACGCTTGAATTTCTCCTATCGTGTTGTTGGACAGGAGATTGTTGAGATGACGTCACAAAGTGAGATTACAGCGATAGAGGAAGCCTTAGCAAATAGTTCTCATAATATCAAGATGCACCTTAGCAGAGCTTTGGAATTATTTGCACAACGTCCGGATGGAGACTATCGTAATTCAATTAAGGAGTCAATATCTGCAGTAGAAGCATTTTGTAGAGAAAAGACAGGAGAAAATACATTAGGCAAGGCATTGAATCGAATGGAAGCCAATGGAATTGTTTTTCCCCAATTGTTGAAGGTCGCTTTTGATAAATTATATGCATATACAAACCAACCGGATACCGGTATCCGGCATGCTTTGATGGATAATGAAGGGGCATACACTCCAGCATCAGAGGAAGCGTTATTTATGCTTGTTTCGTGCTCTGCTTTTTTAAATTATCTATGTAAAAAAATCAATTGATATGGATATATTTAAATGGGAACTACTTATAGCATGTTTCCTTTTAGGAGCCTGTACAGCAAGTTTTGTATTGTTCTTATTTTGTGATATCAATGTCTACCGAAAAAATAATTTGACTACTATGATAAACAGAATTTTAATGTGGATACCTCGATTATGGTATCCTTTGATTCTGATTCTTTCTACCGTTTATGTCTGCTGTAATTTTTCGGACTGTCTTAATTTTCAATTTTTCTCTGATTTTCAGGGTGATAATCTAATATTTATTGTTTGTTTATTATTGTGGATTTTGCCATTATTTGATAAGTTCGAAATATTTGGCGCCAATTTTAAATTGCGATGGCAGAATGAGGTATCGCAGAAGGCTGCGGATGAAGCAATTAGGATGCAAGGTGCAAATGGCGCAGAACAATTAGAAAACATGATTAATGAACAGGAGGGCAAAGGACATGTGGAATAATAAGCCAATACAGCAAGTTATCGACCAAGGGTTAAGATTGTTACAAAGCAATCAAGTGACAGATTCGACATATCAAATCTGGGTCGAATATTCAAAGTCCATGTTGAATATTGCAACAAATAATCCGACAATATATTCCAATTATTTATCGGTTATTTTGGCCGCTTCTAATCCCAGTATGCAACCCAGTCAGCGGTTAAGTATGTGTTTACAATATTTAATAAATATTCAACCAATCATATAACGCTATAAAATGCAGGGGGCTTAAAATACTGATAGCAGCGAAAAGAAAAAATACAAACTTTACTTTATGCCCATCTTATATATATTCATTAAAGTAAAGTCAAACAAAGGGAAAACAGATGGCTGCGCCAAAACTTATTGGTTACAGCCATTTTCTTTTGGCTGCATTGTTGAACAAGCTGAATAAATTCAGTTTACTTTAGTCTATTAGCTCTATATATAAGCTAAACCAAAGTAAACTATATTTAGATAAGCATATTTGCTTGTCAGTATGCCGATGGCTATTACGGTAAAAGCGGTTTTGGTTGCCAATAAAAGGGAAGCACAGGCTGAAGAGAGATCGGGAGTTTTTCTTTTTTGGCTGCAAGTATGTTTATCAATAAATGTCTCTTAGAGTAGAGAGAATAACTGCTCACAGTAAAGCATGGACTCCTTGTGCAAACAAGTGAAGGGAATGAAACCTAATGAAAATGGAAAAGGCTTGAATTTGCTTTAATTGATTGTTTTGTTTCTGTGTTGTTTCTTAATCAGAGGGTTGAAAATATTAGAATGCTGATTATAAATAAATTGTATGTGTAAAACTCTTGTTAATTTCAAATTTACCAGATTTATAAAGTACCCCCCCCCATATCCAGCAAGACAGGCATACAAAAAGCGGTCGCACGAGACGGCCGCTTTTTGTGTGCTTGTTTCATGACTTTATCGTTTTAATCCTGTTCTCGGTTTCTTGGTTTCTTGCCCAATAAGAGTGTAGCGGCACGGGTATAGCGGCGGGCCCATTGCAAGTCATCCTTGTTTTTGTCGAGCCACAGCCTTTACCAATCTTCCGTGTTGTGGAAGCGGCTATGTTCGGATAGCGGACTTAGTTTGATTCTGATGACGGAATTCTTGATCGGCCGGTATTGGAATAGAGCCAACTGCATGGATGGAGTTCCATATCCCCATAGCATAAGTTCAAGAGACAACAGATTGTCCAATACCCGATATAATTTTCCTGGATGCCTTTTTTACCGTGATTCGCCAGTAATATAACGAAGGCCATTTATACCGTATGACATGGCTTTGGCTTTTGGAATCATTTCCTGCCTTCCTATTTGGCCGATAAATTAATAAAATTACTATCTTTATAAAGATATTTTGTAGGATCAATATAGAGCAAAAAACGGAATAATGTGCCTTGAAACAGAATGGGATCATACTATCAAAAGTTAAACTGCAATTTGAGCCTCTTGAAAAATCATCCGAGTGTGAAATCATTTGCAGAAGAGTAGGCACAAAAAAGGAACTCTGCTTAAGGAAATATATCAGGATATAGTTCTATATGGCAAAAGGAATGATGACAGGTTTTGCTATTCTGCAGATCGGCGACTTATTATTGTAAACAGTTATCATCCGGCATATAGATTCCATGATGGAGAAGAGGCATATTACAATAGAATGCGGAATGCTGTAGAAGCATATTTTGATGAAATTCCTAATTTATTATGTAATCAAGTAAATAAGCTATGTTTCAGTAATGGATGAGCAATATGGGGTAAGGGTTTTGGTAAATTGGCAATACTTGTAATTCTTGAAATAATAGGTCTCTAGCTAATTACTTGTAAGAACCGGAACCTGATAAGTATCGCATTATACAAGATTGCCTGTCCTGAAGAGACTTTGATAAATAATGGGCTCTCTTCCTTTTGAAGAAGGGGGATTAGACGAATAATATAGGGATTAAGAAGTTGCAAGGATTTGAATACGAAGGCTTATAGTTATGTTATCTGTAGAATATATACCTATGCAATATTATGATGCCATTATCATCCGTTTTACGGGAGAAGATGGCAGTGTGCATAATATATTTGTGGATGGTGGGGATATTCATTCACGAAAGTTCTGCTATACCGACAGCCTTAAGAAAAAACTTGAATATTTATTCGGCGAGGGGGAATCGATAGACTTGTGGATAATAACACATATTGACAATGACCATATAGGAGGACTTTTTAATTTTATCAACGACACAAAATTCTTTGAATCTCATCATGAACGGTTAAAAGAGGTCTGGATGAACTATGGTGGTAAAGGAGACTATGAAGTACGGCGCACAGGAACAATAGGCTATCATGGTGGAAAAGAATTACGCGACTTACTTAAAGAAAAGCATGTAAGCGTTAGGCAGGATATATTTGCAGGACATACTTCAATTTTATCTGGAGCCACAATAACCGTGGTTGCACCAGACGAGAACGCACTGAAACGCTATAAAGAATGGTGGAATAACAGAGAATTTAGAGAAGCCATGCAAACAGTAGATGGACTTATTAAAGGCGTAGACTGGGACTATAACAAAAAATTTAAGGACTTCGATCTGATGCAGTACGAGGAAGACAATGAAGTGAAAAATAATAGTAGTATTGCTTTTGTATTAAGCTATCACGGTTATAACCTTCTGTTTTCTGCTGATTCATGTTCATCTCTTTTGTCTGATGGCTTGAAGAATGCAAATATGTTGAAGGATGGGAACTTTAAGTTTGACCTTATGCATATTCCCCATCATGGTAGCAGTAGGAATAGCTCATTCTTTTTCTTGAAAGATATTATCTGTCCCAAATATGTTATCTCTGGCAATGGTGCAAATAGATATCATCTACCTGACAAAGAAACTATAGCTAGATTGATTGCCGCAAACCCGATGGGTTGTGAATTGCATTTCACCCAGATGAACTTAAAACTAAAAGGGATTTTTGCAAACGATGATTGTGGGAATCTAAACGTTGTTTATGATGCCAACTTCACTTTTGAGTAATATGAATAAGAACTACGACTTTACAGTTAAGCTTAAAGCTAACGACACAGGTAGTGCTGTGTTGGTCAAACATAATGAGTGTTATTATCTGCTTACAGCGGCTCACGTGTGCGATAAACATTCGAGGGGAAAATCCGTTGTTATTACAGATATTGATGGCAAAGAGAATGAAGTTATCCCTGCAGAAATGGCAATTTCGCCAACCGAGGAATTTGACATTTGTGTAATGAAACTTTCTGAGGATATTGCCATGGCAATAGCTGCCAATGTGAAGTGTGCTACGTTTGAAGGTTCTGGCTACCCATGTGAGATAGATGGTTTCCCGTCAAATGCAATCGATCATAAACTTAGGATAGAAAACAACTGTTATATTTCACAAGAGAGTGAGGTGGGTAATGAACTCTATGTTAAACTTGGCGAGGAGCGAAAAGACGGAATGGAAATGCAGTATATGGAAAGCGGCTTCTCCGGCTCTGGCGTATTTGTTGATTCCAATGGAGAAAGATACCTCGTTGGCATTATTCATAGGGTTGAGGAAGAGAGAAATCTATTTATTGGTTGGAAGTTGCAGAAAATTAATGAGGTCATTAAAGGTGAAGGTTGGGCTGAGATACCTCTAATCCCGATTGAATTGCGACAACAGATTATTGATCAATACAGTAAACTGATTGATAACACTGAATTTGTTCTTAAACGCATCAAAAATAAGATTGTTGGAAAGATACAACTATCCCGTCAAGAATATAAAGATAAGATAACGTCTTCTTTAGACAAAGGCAATATCGTTATCATTACCGGTGAAGCTGGTATAGGTAAATCTGCACTTGCTAAAGAAGTGTTAGCAAATAATAAATATCGTTCTGTGGCGGTGTTGGGTGATGACCTTGATGAATCAAAAGAATCAGAGATACTGGCAAATTGGAATATAACAAGCAGACTTTCTGAACTTTTCAAATCGCCCATATGGGGAGATGGAGGTAAGGTGTTACTCGTGGAAAGTGCTGAACGAATGCTGAATGGCAATACTGATACAGCAGTTTTATTCTTAGAGAATCTTCTGAATGAGAATCAAGGAGTAAAAATAGTCTTCACAATTCGGAAAAATTCTCTTGACCAATTTAGGTTGTGTCTGGCATGTAATGGGATTATTGTCACAGATGACTATGTTATAGATATAGGGCTTCTTAGTGAAGACGAATTGATGGAAGTGGAAAGAAATATTCCTCCAATTCGACCATATTGTTCATCAGATAAGATCCGACATATCCTAAGAAACCCATTCTATCTGAATACTGCTTGTTCCATTGCAACTATAGCAAATGCAGGTACTTTAAAAGAAAGTGAATTCAAAGATAGACTTTGCCGACAAATTGTATCAGGAAAGAAACCTGAAGAGGCCAGTCAGCGCATAAAAGTTCTTATTGATGTGGCAAGAAGAACGTCACATATAGGTATGAATTTGGTGAAATGTGAGATGACGGATGCTGTAAAGTCACTTGTTGATGATGATATTCTTGTTGGACAGCCAGAGCAAGGCCTATTACGCCCCGGACATGATATATTTACTGATTGGGGCTTATATTGCTATATTGATAATAATTATCGTGAGGTTGAAACAGGTGAAATAAGTCTTGTGCAGTTCTACCAGAACATAGATTCGAACATTGCGTCAAGAAACATGTTCCGCCAGTATATTGAGACACATATCTCTGAGGAAGATCGAAATCTTGATGCTTTTATTAGAGAGAGTCTTTCGCTCCGCTTGGACGATGCGTTCTATGATGCCTTATTCTATGCTATCCTTATTTCTGATAAGGGAGCATCATTCCTCGCTTCAATAAAGGACCTTCTTTTAAAAGACAATAATTTGCTATTAGGGAGATTGTCAGTCGCATTATCGTACATGTTTCGAAAAGTGGACTGGAGTGCTAAAGAGTTTTTTGAGAGTCATAGAATGGTTGAAGAAGAATCAAAATTAAGGAATTCTGTTTTTATGCTCCCTTCAGGGAGGGGATGGTACACCTTTGTTACATTCCTCTATGAGAACAGAGATGTCTTTAACGTATATAGAGGAAATTTGATACCATTGTTCCTGCAATGCGAGCTTGTCGGCTTTTCAGAGAAAGATGCTCCCAATTTTCAAAAATATGTCTTTTCTATATTAGCAGATGACGTAAATCAGACTCTTACAGATGATAAAATACTTGAGAAACCAGACAAGAACGTAATACGCCTTCTTTTCAAGTGGATGAATGAGAATCCAGAACAGATTAAAATGTGGGCTGAAAAAGCGTTAGAGGTTGATTCTTATAAGTACGACGTTATTAAAGAGTTCCTCCTGCTCAGTGAAGGTGGAGAAGCCATGAGCTTTATTAAAACATATCCCGATATATATAAAGCTCTAATTAGGCAGGAATGGCTTGATGATGAAGGAATCGTACCTGATTACTATCCTGTGATTCATCAATCCAGTGGATTGACGACTTCTTACATATATTTCTTCTATTCTCACCCGGCAGATGCAATTGGGTTTCTCTGTGAAATTCTTAACTATGATATAGAGAAGTCCAAACGTAGGCATGCACAGAAATTAGAAAAAATAAAAGTTGTAGTGAATGGTAATGAGCTGACTCTCTTAGGCAATGACCATCTGTGGCGTGAGTACAGAGGACAAAATTACCAATCACACGTGAGAGAAAGCCTTTTGATGACATTTGAGAAGTGGATGATGGACTCCATCAAAAACAATATTGATGGTGCTAAGTATGCTCTCTCTAAAGAGGATCTTTTGGCTGTATTTGATTTTGTTTACAGAATGTGTTACAATGTAAGCGCTTGGGGAGTATTGGCCAGTGTCGCTACAAGATTTCCGATATTTGTCGGCATGAAAGCCATGCCTATCTATAGTTGTAGAGATTTCATATTATGGGATAAAACCAGATTAAGCGCAGAGCTAATGCAGCCCATGATAAGTTCCCTTGCATCCAAGAATGTTCAAAAAGAGGTGGCTGATAGTTATCGGTTACCGCATAGAAAACAGGATTTGGAGGAGATAATCTTGAAAATGTCCATAACTGATGGATTTGCTGACGAGTTCAGAAAACTTGTCAAGCATCTGAAAGAAACGGCCACTACTTATCTGGAGAAAGTATCTGCCGGTCGTATGGATATCGCTCAATATGAAATTATAGGCAAGACGGATAAGGGAGTCATTTTACGAGGGAGCCCTTCCGAGGATATAAAAGAGGAAGCGGCTAAAAACGAGGAGTTTAGTAACCAATTCAATAAGATGCTATCGACGGGTAACCTCTCCAGAACACGCTACGATGAGGATTCTGAACAAGTTATTGATGAGTGGCGTGAAGCATATTGCTTACATAAAGACCAAGGTGGTGTGCTTGAAGCAAAAGGACTGGTTGCAGCGTTGGGCGTAAAGAAACATTGGGAAAATCTGAACGAAGAAGAACAGGCATGGTGCTATGAAGCCATTGTTCAAGAGATATCTCAATTCGCGGAATTTGGAATGTTTCAGATGTACACGACTTATAGCTCTGATGGGCTTGTATATTTGCTTGACCGTCTGCCTGATGATGGGCAATTGTTGCAAATAGTATTGAGATTGATTGATGCTATAGATAATAATGACTCTTTGTTTATTCGTTTTGAGAACTCCTTCAAGTCGTTGATCTGGATTAAACATAAAGAATTAGCAGAGAAGATAATCTTGCAGTATCTTCACAATACAGAAAATACACGAGACGATGTTGGGAAATTCGCGCATGTTTGCAAATTGATTCCTACAGATACAGAGGATAAGGTTATAGATGAGATGGCTTTTGTCTATTGTGGACAATTCATGAATGCATTGACGGATAATATGTCTGATCGATCCATCGTGAGAATGCCAGATATGCGAATAGAGGAGTTTTGTGCTGCATATATGGTTGCAATGCCCCAGAAGAGACGTAAGTTTATAGAAGAAATATGGTTGGCATCAAGTCTGAAACAGACTAGGTTTTATTATGACAGGCGTAAGAGTCCGATAGGTTCAATATTCAACCATTATTGTTATATGGCCACTCCGGCGAATAAAGATTCTTTCTGGCAGTTGTGGGAGATTATGTTTGAGTGGTATAAGAAGAATAATGCTATGGAAGTTCTTCCTTCGCTCATGCTTAGTTTTGATGTGATGAAACCCAGTTTGCTTGAAGATTGGGAAATCGTTAATGGCGCGAATGAACATCTCTATAAACTTTTGCATATACTACCTCAAGAGGGCGTTTCTTACCTGCCTTGGCTTGTTTGCAAGATTGGTTTTAGGTGGCTTATGCCTGATTGCTTAAGACATATAGATAAAGCTATTCTTAGTCAGTCATCGAGAGATAGGCATTCGATGATACTATGGCAAAATGCTGTTGAGGATTTATATGATGATGCTAAGACGAGGGAGGCCATTCGTAGAGATGATGCTTTAAGAGCCGCTTATGTGGAAGTCCTAAATGGATTGATATCCAACGGCTCTGCTATCGCATATCTGATTAGGGATTATTACATATAGGATCATAACACAAGATGAACGCAGGATGACGCATAATTGTGAAGTGAAAACTTATATATAGCTGGATCATTGTTACCTTATATTGAGATATGAGTGGAATGTGTATGTTTGTCCCATAAACCTTATCGTCTTAATCCTGTTCTCGGTTTCTTGTCCAATAGGAGGGTTGCGGCACGGGCACAGCGGCGGGCCCATTGCAGGTCGTCATCATCCTTGTCCCGCCAGGGAAGATCGCTTTGCGAACCTCTGCCACCACCTCCGGCAGATACGGCGGGCGTATCAAGCATACCGACAAAGATAGCTACGGCTATGTCGGTCAGCTCGCTGCTGTTGGCAACCTCCCGATAGTCAAACTCATCGTTGAAATAGTCAAGCACCCGCTCCGGAATATAGAAACGCTGTTCCGTTCCGCCATGGGAAGAAAGCGTGTATGACACCGAGCCGGAACGATAATGAGTATAGTCCATATCGACTGCCGGTCTTTGAACAGGTTCCGGCCTATGGATTTGAGAAGTATTGACCTGAGCGGCAAGCCTCTCCCGGTAGTGGAGTTTTTGCCAGGTTCGGGGGAGTTTGGAAATCATCAGGTTACGGGCCACGCCCAATTCGGAAGCCTTGTATTTGGTATTTCCTTTAAGGATCGCATATCCTCGGAGAACATCTTTCTTATCTTTCCGTTCATATACAGAATAGCCTCTCCGGGCAAGTGCCTTCTTGTATTCTTCCCATGACCACGATGGCATGATTCTCAATACCTCCATGCACTCTCTGCTTACCTCCGGAATGTTGCGACTTCGGATTTCTTCCGCAGTCTTCCAGCCACGTTTCACTGCAACTCGCTCGGCTGCGCGTTGTGCCCGAAGATGAATGTTATGGTCATTGTTGATGTTCCCGTTTTCATCAAAACGGCAAATTGCAGCATGGAGATGGGGAACTTTCCCTTTGGATTCCATGTGCAGGTAAACCGTGTATTTGCTGTTGGCCAGATTGGTCGGATAGGAACGGACTTTCCCGTCCTTACCGGTAATCGTTTGCTTGTCGAACTCTTCGGCGAACTCGTGCCAGAGCTTTTGCCAGTCCTCAATGTCATAGAAACCGGTATGCTCAGGCGATGGACTCAACTCTATTCTGATAATGGAATTCTTTATCGGCCGATGTTGGGAAAGAGTCAACTGCATGGAGTTCCATATTCCCATAGCGTCCAGTTCCGGGGGCAACAGATTGTCCAATACCCGATATATTTTTTCCGGATGCTTCTTGTGTTTTGATTCGCCAGTAATATAACGAAGGTCATTGATACCGTAAGATATGGCTTGGGCTTTTGCAATCATTGTTCTTCTTCGGGTTTGGGGGTTGACGGGACTCGGTTCTGCTCACGGACGGCCGTCAGGAAGTCGCTGACCGTCTCGGCGATGGGTTGGAGTTTATGGAACCATCCGGCCATGAAGGGGACCTGGTTGAACAGGGTGAGCCGTTGGCTTGTGGACATTCCCTGAAGCGCCGAGGTGTACCTGACCAAGTCGGAGCGACAACCGTCCAGCTCCTGCAGTAGGGCGCCCTCCTTGCGGGTGAGCCTTGCACGTGGTGTGTAGCCGTATGCCCGTGCCAGCAGGTAGTCGCTAACGGTCATGCCGCACTGTTGGGCTCGCGCCTGGATCTCTTCTTTCTGCCGGGGCGTTACCTTGGCCCCGATGAATACCGTTCTCTTCGCGTTGGAAGCAGTGTTTTGTTCTATCGTTTCGTGTTCCATGAAAGTCATCTGTTATAATGGATGAAAAGGTGCGAGCCTGCGAGCAGCGTACCGGCAACAAATGGAAGCCGGCAAGAGCGCCAATGTACAACCGCAACGCAGTGAGGTTATACTTTGGCATATCTCGCAACACTTCGTGTCGGGCTTTGGACAGCGCCCCGCACTGGATATACAAGGGTGATTGGTAACTGTATCGGCAGCGGAGGAGGGCGCCTTCACGATTCCCTGAAACAGAGGAAAGGGGTAAACAGCCCCTGCGCTCCGGCAGTTCTGCTTTATTCTTTATATACACCCCGGTAATAAAGTAAAGTCGGAATCAAATCCGGAGGTCGGGGTTGAGCAGGTAGGCGTTGCCCTCCCGTATGACCATCTGCTGCTCCCGTAGGAAAGCTGCAACCTTGGTTGCATGGTTGCCCCCGAACTTTGCGCCCTGCAGCTCATAGCCCTCTTTTAGCCGTTCTTGGTATTCGCGGTAGCTGCCGATGCTGCCCTCCGCAAAAACGGCATCCAACGCCGCGCGGTGTACATCCTCGGGAATATCGCGTGCCGGGTCGAACGGCCCCTTGGCCGGACGCCCCGCGCCCCGTTTCCGAGATTGGTAGGGCTCCACCAGCTCGGGTAGCGTCTCGCTGTTGATGCGGAAGGCGAAGGGCTCGAACTCGCGGTCGCGGATATGGATTGCCTCCACCACGCTGATCGACCGCTCCTCTTTGTCTACTTCAATCTGCATGACGGTCTCGGCCTTGTTGTTGAGTTCCGTGCCGATGTGGCCGCGTGCGTTTTCATCATTCTTGTTCTGGTGCAGGATGGTGTGGATATGGATCTGACGGTCGTCGGTCCACTGCATGAAACGGGAGATGATGTCGGTCGCCTCCTTGGGCGAGTTGATGTCGTAGAGCAGGTCGCGGATGCCATCTATAATCACCAGACCGAGGTGGGGAATAGTGCCGATGGCATGGTCGACAATGGCCAGCCGCATGTCGGGCGGAAATTTGCGCAGCGTCAGCATCACCAGATTGTCGGGATCCCGCTCCTCGGGCAGTCTCGCCAGCCGCAGGATGCGCCGCAATACCTGCTGGCAGTGGGGACGTCCCTGCTCGGTGTCGATGTAGAGGATGCCCCGCTTCTCTTCGGGGAATGAGGCGCGGCAGCCCTGACGAACGGCACGGTGAGGGCCGCAACGTTGAAGGTCTTCTTGCTCTTGGCCTTCCCGATCGAGGCGCTGAAGTTGCCCAGCGTCCCGATCACGGAGCCGTCCACCCGCAGCACGGCGGGTGACTGCTCGCAGGCGTCTGCTGCCCGCACGGCCGACTCCTCGATGCAGAGGGTCAATTCCTCTGGTGTTGGCGTATGGTTGTCTGTCGTTTCCATCGCCTACCAGTTTTGGAGGTTGGGTTTGCGGCGGTGCGAGGCGATTAGGGCCTCGTTCTCCTCCTCGAAGCTTTGCGCGGGCGGAGTTTTGCGGGACGATTCCAGCCATTTGTCCAGCTCGTCCCGATAGATGTAGAGGTGCTTGCCCTGTTTGATGACGGGGATGTTGTCCTTCTTGACCTTGTAGTAGAAGGTCGAAAGGGGCATCCGGAGGTATTCGCACGCCTCCTGCACCGTCATCGGGACGTGCGTGTTCTCCTGCGGTGCGCTCTGCCGCGAGATGTTCTCCGAGAGCAGGTTCTCCATGCTTGCGATCCGGTCGCACAGCTCGCCGACTACCGTCGGCAGGTCGTTGAATGTAAGTTGGTCCTTTGCCATGTCGTCATTGTTTTTATGCGGTTCAACATGGTGCAAACCAACTGAATGAATTCACGCAGACCAACGCTGACGGGAATCATTTTTTCATCAGCAGGGGTTCATTTTTCCGATGGCCGCCGATCAGCTCCAGATGGAAGCGGAAATCGCCTTCGTCGGGTATGTCGATTGGAATATGGCTCAGGACTGCGACACGCAGATTGCGCTGCAGGTATTCGACGGTGGCGTTGTTGAGTTCGTGGGGGAACGACAACTTGATGAATCGGGCCCGCTCTTCGAGCGAGATGTGGAGCCGTTCGCCGATGTTCCATGCCAGGCGGCGCAGTTCCGGCGACCGCAACGGGCGGTCCGGATTGGAGCGCAGCGGCAGGCAGGAGTCCGTCCGGCCGCAGGCTATCTGCTCGATGTTGGTAAGGAGGGTGTCGAGAGCTTTCTGCGACAGGAAGGGCGCGGTTGCAACGGTCACATATTCACGGATGGCCTCCATAAGTTCGGCGTGGCGTCGGGCCTCCTGCTGTTTCATCTCCTCCAGCAACTGGTTGTATCTTTCCATGTAGGGATCGCGGTGCGGCCCGGCGGTGATTCCCGCTTCTACATTGGTAGCTTCCTTGACGGGTTCGATTCCTATTGTCTCAGCGCGGTTCTCGGCCTACTCGGTGACAACAGCCCGGGTGCGTCCTATTTTGTCAGCATCCAACTTTAGCCGATTGGCGGAAGGGAAGAGCGAGTATTTTATAAGCCAACGGTAGATGTACCGTTGCAACACACCGCACAAGACGATTGATACCACAAGTATGATGATGACGGGCGTTGCCACGGGCGTGATGTTGATGTCGTGGCATAGGTAAAGGTAGTTATCGACAACGGTAAAGAGGACCGCCGCGAGGGTTAGAACCAGACTTATTCTTTTAGCCCGTTTTTGGAGTGTATTAGCCATATCCGCAACTGTTTGTAATGGTTACGGAGGTGAAGTTATAATCGTAATTCCGAATAGTCACAAAAAAAAGAGTGATAGTTGCAGCTGTCACGCTAACTATCACTCTTTTTGTGCGATTTTCAAACAAAAATCGTACTTTATCCGTCTAACCCGGCCGAAAACCGCCCGTTACTTCTTTCGCATCAGGGTGATTTTTTTGCTGGCTTCCCGTTTGTTGGCATCCACTACCTTGATATACCGCTGTGTGGTCGTAATACTCTTGTGCGCCATGATACTCTGGATGGTGCGGATGTCTGTCCCGGCAGCCGCCTGCAGCGTCGCGAAGGTTCTGCGATAGGAGTGGAAGGAGATGTTCTTGGTGATCCCCGCCGAGCGGATCCACTCCTTCATGTAGGTCTGGGTCCAGCAGCGCTGCAACCCCTTGAAGACCATTCCCCGCTTGTCGGGGTTGTAGCCGATCAGATCCAGCGCCTCCTCGCTGATGGGAATGATGTCCTCGGCGCGGTTCTTCTGGGTGACGATGTGCACGCACTTGCCACCGGCCGAGTAGTCCACGATGTCCTCCCAACAGAGGACGAGGATGTCGCTGATGCGCAGGCTGGTCATGCACGAGAAGAGCGATGCCGTCTTCAGCACGGGCTTCTTGCAAGGTGTCTCGGCTAGCTTGTATAGTTCT
>OGMW01001610.1_pt1 | contig 18713 bp, 10 predicted proteins | sample 1573281 | NCBI WGS metagenome assembly OGMW01 (sample SAMEA2581907, study PRJEB24529) | metagenome | biome: Human gut stool | place: China | collected 2011 | reverse complement strand
GACCGTTGGGGCCGCTTAATTCGTTTTTTGTCTAACTTTTGGGGTTCATTTCACATTCTCAAAGCGGAAGTCTTTTTCTGTTTGTCACTCCATCGTGCCGTCACCGCCCATCAGAGCCGTCATCTTACGGAGCGTCAGGTTATTTCTGACTGTATCCCAAAAGCCGCTGCACGAAGGGCCGGAGCGAGTGGATGAACGCTTCATCCGAAAGCTCTGTCTGATGTTCCAGTTTCCAGACACAGAGATGATGGAAAAATTTTCAAAAAAGTTGCAGATTGTGCAGGAAAAATTTCTTGCAGCTCGTTTTGTTAGGTGGTATCATTATAACGGTTTGCGCCGCTAACCCGGGGCAGCATCTCGCAGACAGGTCATTTTTGGCGGACGCTGTGGGGGAAAGCGCAGAACGAATGAAAACAGGCAGAAAGAACGTTTCTTTTTCATGAAACACAGGAGGTCAGGCTTTTCATGCTAGGTTTCAACAAGAAGACACAGGACGCCTCTCCGCAGGAGAATACCGGCGGAGAAAATAAGGTGTTCCACTTTATCAAGACCCACAAAAAGCGCTGCATCGCGGTGGTCGCAGCCGCAGCGGTGCTAGTGGCGGTCATCGTGCCGCGCAAGAGCCGCAGTGCGTCGGCAGACCTTGCCTACACGCAGGAGAAGCTGGGACGCCGCGACATCGTGAACGTCTACGACGGCAGCGGTACCATCAACGCCGCCGATTCCTACACCGTCAAGTCCCTCGTCACCGGCACGGTGCTCACCGCCGACTTTGAGCTGGGCGACAGCATCGAGAAGGGCGATATTCTTTACACCATCGACATTTCGGATGTGGAAAACAACCTCGCGAGCGCACAGCTCTCGGTGGAGCAGGCACAGCGCAATTACGATGACATTGCGGATATGCAGAACGTCCGCACCAGGATCAGCGGCGAGGTCAGCTCCTTTGCAGTCGCCGCAGGCGACGCCGTGCAGGCTGGTCAGACTGTGGCCACCATCCGCGACACCTCCGTGATGCTGCTGGCCGTGGATTTTCCTGCCGCAGAGGCCCAGAGCTTTGTCGCCGGTCAGGCCGCACAGGTCATGCCGGACACCACTTTTGAGACGCTGAACGGCACCATCCGCTCCGTTTCCGGTGCAGACCCTGCCGGCGACGCCAGCCTGATGACCTGCACCGTCACCATCGCTGTTCCCAATGCGGGCAGCCTGACCACCGCACAGGCCGCTGTGGCACAGGTGAACGGCGTCAGCTCCCTCAACTCCGCACACTTTACTTACCAGCGCGAGGAGACTGTCGTGGCAGCTGCCTCTGGTACCGTGTCTGAACTCTGCGTCAAGGAGGGCAGCACCGTCCGTCAGGATGACGTCATCCTCCGCATTACCGGCAAGGATCTGGACAAACAGACCAAAAACGCCGCTGACAGCCTGCGCGCTGCCGAGCTGCAGATGTCTTCTGCCGAGAAGACCATCAGCCACTATACCATCGACGCCCCGATCAGCGGCACCATCGTGGATAAGAAGGTCAAGGCCGGCGACAAGCTCAGCGCCAACGACACCGCCATGCAGAACCTCTGCACCATCTACGATATGAGCTATCTGGAAATGAAGCTCAACGTGGACGAGCTGAAGATCCGCTCCCTCGAGGTCGGCCAGGAGGTGGACATCACCGCCGACGCCGTCCCGGGTGAGACTTACAAGGGCGTCATCAGCAGTATCCTCGTGGCAGGCACTACCGCCAACGGCTCCACCAGCTACCCCGTCACCGTCCGCATCGACGACATGGGCGAGCTGCTGCCCGGAATGAACGCCACTGCGAAGATCACCACCGCCAGCGTCAAGAATGTTCTGGCCCTGCCCAACGCCGCCCTCGTCCGGGGCAGCTATGTGCTGGTGACCAAGGATTCGCCCAGCGCTGCCAATGCTGAGACTTCCATGACCGCTCCCGACGGCTACGTCTACGTCAAGGTGACCACCGGCATCAGCGATGACGATTACATCGAAGTGAAGAGCGGCCTGCAGGAGGGCGATACCATCGCTTACGACAACTCCAGCGTCAGTGCGACCGACTTCTACAGCAACATGATGGCCTCCGCCGAAGGAGATGACGAATGAGCACGCTGATAGAATTTGATGGGGTCTGCAAGTATTACCAGATGGGTGATACCCTCGTAAAGGCCGCCGACCACGTCTCTTTCAAAATCAACAAAGGCGAGTTCGTGGCCATCGTCGGCCAGTCCGGTTCTGGTAAATCCACTTGTATGAACATCATCGGCTGTCTGGACGTGCCTACCGAAGGCACTTATCTGCTGGACGGCAAGGATGTCGGCAAGATGAGCCGCCGTGAGCTGGCACACATCCGGAACGAGAAGCTGGGCTTTATCTTCCAGCAGTACAACCTGCTGCCGAAGCTGACGCTTTTGGAGAATGTGGAAGTTCCCCTTGTGTATGCGGGCATCCCCGCCGCACAGCGCCACGCGACGGCAAAGGCAGCCCTTGAGCGGGTGGGTCTGGGCAATAAGCTCAAAAACCTGCCCAACCAGCTTTCCGGCGGTCAGCAGCAGCGTGTGTCCATTGCCCGTGCTCTGGCCCGCGGCCCGGCGGTCATCCTGGCCGACGAGCCGACCGGTGCATTGGACTCCCACACCAGCCGCGAAGTGCTGGGAATGCTGCAGGATCTGCACAAGCAGGGCAATACCGTCGTCCTCATCACCCACGACAACTCCATCGCTGTGCAGGCCGAGCGCATCATCCGGCTCGAAGATGGCCGCGTCGTCTACGACGGCGACGCCCACGCACCCGAGGCAGTCGTTCAGCCGAACTTCATGATGGCAGAGCCGAAAGCCGGAGAGGAGGGGACGCAGGCATGATAAAGGAGACCTTCAAACAGGCCGTCCAGAACGTCTTGAGCAACAAAGTCCGCACCTTCCTCACCATGCTGGGCATCATCATCGGCGTCATGGCCGTCATCGTCATCGTCGGTCTCGGCAACGGCATGACCCACATGATGCAGGACTTCTACTCCGACATGGGCAGCGATATTCTGGCCGTCAACGTCATGACCGCCAGCACCCGCACGGTGGAGGTCAGCGATGTGTATAACATCATCAACCAGAAGCCCGAGTATTATAAGGGTCTTTCGCCGATTGCCAGTGCCGGCGGCGACACGCTGCGGGTGGCGGGCGAGAAGTACCGCCGCACCGGCATCAGCGGCGTCAACGAAGATTACATGACCATCAACAACTACAAGGTGGCCAAGGGCCGCGGCATCCAGTACACCGATTTGATAGACAACAAGAATATCTGTGTCATCGGCGACTATGTGGACCGCAGGATCTTCGGCGGCAACGGTCTCGGCAGCACCCTCAAGGTAGGCGCCAGCGAGTACCGCATCGTGGGCGTGCTGGAAGGCCGCTCCAAACCCGCCTCTCAGTACGAGGGCGGCAACGACGACATTGTTCTCGTTCCCTATACCACCCTGATGAGCGTCAACAACACCAGCAGTGTCAGCGAGTATTATGTGGTCCTGCAGGACGCGGACCACTCGGATGAGGCACAGGAGTTTTTGCAGTCGCGGCTCAAGAAGCTGGTCAGCAAGGACGACTATGTCTACGTCATGAGCCTGAGCGCAGCCATGAAGCAGATGTCCTCCATGATCAACGTCATGGTGGGCGTCCTGACGGCCATTGCGGGCATCTCGCTGCTGGTCGGCGGCATCGGCATCATGAACATCATGCTGGTGTCCGTCACCGAACGCACCCGTGAGATCGGTATCCGCAAGGCACTGGGCGCACAGGAGAGCACCATCCTGACCCAGTTCGTCGTGGAGGCCGGCGTCACGTCGGCGCTGGGCGGCTGCCTCGGCATCGTGCTGGGCTACGTCGTCTCGGCCATTATCAACCAGATCCTTCCGTATATCCTGACGGATATTACCCTGAACGTCACCCCCTCGGCGGACGCAGCAGCCATCGCCGTGGGCATCTCCTGCGGCATCGGTGTCCTGTTCGGCTTCCTGCCGGCCCGCCGTGCCGCCAGCCTGAACCCCATCGAAGCGCTCAGATATGATTAAGGAGTTTACCATGAAAAAACGATTCCTCGCATTCCTGCTGGCTGTCTGCGTGGCTGTTTCCATGCTGGTGCTGCCCGCTTCTGCGGTCGGCTCCAACGCGGCAGTCCAGACGGCGACGGCACTGGGCGGTCTGACCGCCGAGCAGGCCGGTTCTCTGGGTGCGCCCCTCACTCGTGGGCAGGCGGCCCGCCTCCTCACCGCATTCTCTGCTTACCGCGATACCACTACGGCACAGGGCCGCACCGGCCGCCTCTACAGCGACGTGGACAGCGACTCTCCCTATGCGGTCTACATCCGCACTGCCGTCCAGAACGGCTGGATGACCGGCTACTCCGACGGCAGCTTCCGTCCGGACAACACCGTCACGCTGGAAGAAGCCTGCACCATGGCGCTGCGCCTGCTGGGCTATGATGTGGCAAAGCTGGGCGGTACCTTCCCCACAGCTCAGCTCAGCAAGGCCAGCGCACTGGGCCTGCGCAATGAGATCAATGCCCGTCAGGGCGAGACTCTGACCCTCGAGCAGGGTACCGTGCTCTTCTACAACGCCCTCACCGCCATGAACGGCAGCGGTCAGGTCTACGCCTCCACCCTGGGCTTTGCCGTGAGCAACGGCCAGGTGGACATCTCTTCGGTCCTGCTGGACAACGTCAAGGGCCCCTTCGTGGCAGATGCTTCCACCGTCCTGCCCTTCGCCCCGGCGGCCATCTACCGCAACGACGAAGTCACCACCTCTGCGGCCCTCTCGCCCTATGATGTCTACTATTATAATGAGAGCGCCCGCACCGTCTGGATCTACAACAAGCGCGCCGCAGGCCGCGTGACGGCTGTCTCGCCCTCGGCCAGCGCTCCGACCTCTGTGACCGTGGCCGGCGTCACCTACACCATCGCCTCGCCCTCTGTGGCCTACCAGCTGTCTTCTCTGTCCGGCGGCGGCGTGGGCCAGGTGGTCACTCTGCTGCTGGGCATGAACGATGCAGCTGTCTCCGTCCTCACCGGCGACGCGGCAGACGCTGTGTTCTACGGCGTGGTCCAGTCCTCATCCCGCACCCTTGTGGAGACGAACAGCGCTGAGGTGCAGCAGGCTGTCTCGGTCATGTGTACCGACGGCACCGCCCGCACCGTCAATGTGAACAATAAGCTCAATTTCCCGGCCGGCAAGCTGGTGGAGATCAGCGTGGACGGTGACGGCGAAAGCGTCCAGTCCATCTCGCCCCGCTCGACCAGCGGCACCGTCAGCGCCGACGGCACCGCGCTGGGTGACACCCCGTTTGCAGACAACGTGCAGATCATTGATACGACGTCGGAGGGTGTGGCTGGGGCAGTTCGCCCCAGCCGCCTATCGGGGGTAACTCTGAGTGAAAGCGACGTCCGCTACTACACCACCAATTCCGCAGGCCAGATCGACCGGGTCATCCTCGACGATGTGACCGGTGACCTGTGGGAGTATGCTGCGCTGGATTCTGTCCGCCGCCTGACGGACGAAGCCGCCAAGAAGATCGACAAAAAGATCAGCGACAAGGCACAGGACGCCGCAAGAGAGGCCGCAGGCCTCCCCGCTGGGACCACCACGACCACCACCAAGGTAGATAAGACCGATGAGGAGACCTTCCAGGATGTGAAGAACATCCTTGTTCCCAGCACCAGCGATGTGCTCTACGGCCTCATCGACGGCAGTGTCGTCAGCTCTACCTGGAACACCCTTACCGGCAAGACGGACCAGCTGTTCAGCTATGTGCTCCGCCGCACCGGCGACAGCGTGGGCGGTACGCTGGGCGACTTCCTCAACTATCTGGGCGAGGGCGCGACCTATGTCTGCTACTCCGGAGGCAAGCAGGTGGCCTACAGCACCGCCACCAAGTACCCCGTTATCGCAGGCGGCATCGCCATCGGCCGCTCTGCCGACGGCAAGGCCATCAACCGGATGCTCCAGCTCTCGCCGGTAGTCATCGATAAGCTGGGCGCAGCTTCGGTCATGAGCGGCGACAAGCGCTATGAGACCGCCGACGATATGCAGGTGTATCTGTGGTCGAACGGCCAGTATTTCGCCACCTCGCTGCCCAAGATCAACACCGAGGACTATAAGCTCATCGGCTGGTACGACAACTTCGGCTGCGCAGGCGGAAAGAAGATCCGTATCCTCGTGGCCGTCAAGACGAACTGAACCTGAAATTTTCCAATCACAGAACAGCAGCCTCGCGGCAGATGAAGCGGGGCTGCTGTTTTATTCTCCTATTTGCCACACGCCCTATTTCGTGTTACAATGAAAACCAGAGAAATTGCGGAAAAAGGAGGTGCGGCAATGATACGCATTGCTCTGGTCGAGGACGAGGCAGAGGTGCGGGCGCAGCTTCAGGGGTATGTGCAGCGGCACACCCGGCAGTACGGCACCGAGTTCGCGGTGACGGAGTTCGCCGACGGCATGGAGCTGCTGGATGATTACCGCCCGGTGTACGACATCCTGTTTCTGGACGTGGAGATGAAGCATCTGGACGGCATGGAGACGGCCCGGCGGGTGCGGGAGCTGGACAAGGATGTCATCATCGTTTTTATCACGAATATGGCGCAGTACGCCATCGGCGGGTACGCGGTGGGCGCACTGGACTATGTGCTCAAGCCGGTGCCTTATTTTGCGTTTTCGCAGCAGCTGCGCAAGGCCGAAGAGCAGCTGCGCCGCCGCGCACGGCATTATCTGGCCCTGCCGGTGGAGGGCGGGATGCGGCGGCTGGATTCGTCCCTCATCTATTATCTGGAAAGCGAGGGACACCGCGTCCATTTTTATACCGAAGAGGGCGATTTCGTGGCGGCAGGCACCCTGAAAGCCTTTGAGGAAAAGCTGGCCGAGCGGCCCTTTGCCCGCTGCAACAGCGGCTACCTTGTCAATCTGGCACAGGTGAAGAGCGTGCAGCAGGGGATGGTGCAGGTGGGACCCTACGAATTGCAGGTCAGCCGCCCCCGGCGGAAAGCCTTCCTCGCGGCGCTGGCCGACCACATCGGGGGTGAGGGCGCATGACGGCACTGCCCAGCATCCCGCGCCTGTATACGGCGCTGGCCGAGTGTCTGGCCGTGGGCATCTACGCCCTGCCGCTGGGCCTCCGCTTCGGCAAAACGGCCACCATCGCTGCCAGTGCGGCATGGGCGCTGGCCCTGAGTGCTTTTTTGCAGGCCACGGGCAGCGTTCCGCTGGCGTGGTGGATCCCCTGCATGGCGGCAGCTGTGGGGATACAGTATTTATACCTCTGGGTCACCCGCACCATCTCCCTGCTGGAAGCGGGCTATGTCTGCGCCCGGGCCTTCGTTCTGGCAGAGCTGGCCGCCAGCGCCGAGTGGCAGCTGCACTGCTTCCTCTGGCCTCAGCGCAGCGGGGCCGACGGCCTGTCACTGCTGCTTCTGGTGGTGGTCTACGGCGGCGTTTTCGGCTGCATCTGGGTGCTGGAGCATAAGCACAAAAGTCCCAAGGGCCATATCGTCATCAGCGGAAAAGCGGGCCTCGTGGCCGTCGTCATGGCGGCGATGGTCTTCGCGGTGAGCAACCTGCTGTTCTTGGGCGACCGCGAGGTGGACATGAGCGTCTACTACATCCGCACGCTGGTGGACATCTGCGGCGTGCTCATCCTGACGGTCCAGCACGAGCAGCTGCGGGAGGCGGCGCTCCACAGTGAGCTTGCCGCCATGGACGAGGTGCTCCACCGCCAGTACGAGCAGTACAAGCGGAGCAAAGAGGGCATCCGGCTCATCAACAGCCGCTATCATGAGCTGAAGATCCAGATCGCGGATATCCGCGCCGAGCGCGACCGGGCCAAGCAGGACGCGGCTCTGGCCCGGATGGAGAGCGGCATCCGGCAGTATGAGGCCGAGAACAAGACTGGCAACCCGGTATTGGATACCCTATTGACCGCCAAAAGCATGGACTGCCAGCAGCGCGGCATCAACATGACCAGTGTGGCCGACGGCAGCCAGCTGAGTTTTCTGAGCACGCGGGAGCTGTGTACCCTCGTGGGCGCGTCGCTGGACAACGCCATCGAGAGCGTGCTGGCCGAGCCCGACCCCGAAAAGCGTCTGCTGCGGGTGGCCATCTATAACCAGAGCGGCTGCGTGATGCTCCGCTTCGAGAACTACTGCGCCCAGCCCGTGGAGATGGGCGCGGACGGTCTGCCCGTCCACAACGCCCACGGCGGCTACGACCTGCAGGGCGTGCAGGCGGCCGCCCAGCGCCACGACGGCACCATGACCCTTCATTGGGCCGACGGCTGGTTCACCCTGCGGATCTTGCTGCCGGTCCCATCGTGAGAAACGTCTCTGTCATCGCACAGCGATGACAGAGACGTTTTGCTATTCTGCACAATGAAACCGTTCTCGAAATTGTGGATCAGCACAATAAAATTTGAAACCGAATTGAAACTTCTGCAAAATATGCCTCCAAAATGACAGATTGCGCGGAGAACGGTTCGTTTTGCAGTTTATATGATAAAATGACATCAAGCAAAGGAGTGGACGCACTCCGGAGAACAGCTATGAACCGGGTCGTGTACCCAAAAGAGAAGGAGCTAACAGTTATGGCACAGAAAAAGAAGGACAGTAAGATGATGGTCAAGATCATCAAAACTGCCGTTTCGGGTGTGTTGTGTGTCGCATTGGCGGGCGGTATGGTTGCGGCCAATGTGCTGATCCCGCCCAATGCCAGCAGCGTGCAGAGCATTTTGGGCCTGAAGAGTGGAGGCATCGATAACAGCAAGGCAAAGACCGAAGGCATCAATATGGAATACAGCAAGCCCGGCTTTGACACAGAGGAGGCGCTGGTTGAGGATGAGATCGCTCTGAATAAGAAGATCGCCGCCGAAGGCATTGTATTGCTGAAAAACGATGCCGGAAAGATGCCGTACAGCACAGATACGACCTTTAGCTTTGTCAGCCATTCTGCTGTCAGCTACATCGGCGGCAACAAAGTCGATATGAAAACGGCCTTTGAAGATGCCGGGTTCGGTGTCAACGAGGACCTCTGGAAATTCTATTCCGAAGGCAACGGCAAGGATTACGGTCTGGGTGTCGGCTCGGTCTCTTACGGTGATGACGAGGACTTCTCCATCAACGAGTGCCCGCTGTCCGTCATGCAGGCGGAGCCGGGCCTGACCGATTCCATGCAGGGCACGGTGCCGGTCTTTGTGTTCAGCCGTGTGGCGGGCGAAGGCCGCGATATGCCGCGCTCCATGTACAACCACACCGATGTGGAAGAGGACAAGACCAAGACCTACCTCGAGCCGGATTCCGTGGAACTGGAGATCCTTCAGTATCTGAACGACAACTTTGACGATGTGGTGCTGCTGCTCAACTCCAGTGCAGCGGTCGATCTGAGCTGGGTGGAGGATTATCCCAGCATCCACACGGTCATCTCGGCTCCTGCCATGGGCGACTACGGCCTGTGCTCTCTGGCCGAGATCTTCTCCGGCAAAGTCAATCCTTCCGGCCGCACCGTGGATACCTATGAAGTGGATGCCATGAACAGCCCGGCGGCGCAGAACTTCGGCGACTTTGCCTACTATGACGAGAATGGTAACCTGACCAAGTACAACTACGTCAGCTACAAAGAGGGCATCTATGTTGGCTACCGCTATTACGAGACCCGTTACGAGGACAAGGTGCTGGGTCAGGGCAATGCAGGCGATTACAACTACGATGACGCTGTGATGTACCCCTTCGGCTACGGCCTGTCCTACACCACCTTTGATTGGTCCGACTACAACACCAGCTGGGATGGCGACACCTGCACCGTCACGGTCAAGGTGACCAACACCGGTTCTGTTGCCGGCAAGGACGTTGTGGAAGTGTATGCACAGAGCCCCTACACCGATTATGACAAGACCAACAAGGTGGAAAAGGCTGCGGTTGAACTGGTCGGTTACGCCAAGACCTCGGAGCTGGCTCCCGGTGCAAGCGAGACCGTTACGGTCACCTTCGATCAGGAACAGCTGAAGTCCTACGACTACACCAACGCCAAGACCTACATTCTGGATGCCGGTGACTACTACATCACCGCCGCCAAGAACGCACACGATGCCGTCAACAACATCCTTGCTGTCAAGGGCAAGACCGTGGAAGACGGCATGACCGCCGATGGCGACACTGCTTTTGTTGAAATCTACACCCCGGCAAACGGCACCGTGGATACCACGACCTACAAGCTCGACACCACGACCGGTGTGGAGATCACCAATCAGCTCGACCATGCAAACGGCGGGCTGCAGTATCTCTCCCGCAGTGACTGGACTGGCACCTGGCCGACCGTTGACGGCGAGGTCGGCGACCAGATCAGCACCTGGGGCAACCCCATCAATGGTACCGATGTCGGCGGCAAGGCTGCATCCTATACCTACCGCAAGACGATCAGCAAGGAGGATCTTGCAAAGCTGGATTCTTTTGATTCCCTGAACCCCACCGACTTCTCCGCCCTGACCGATGAGATCGTTTACGGTAAGGACAACGGTCTGGGTCTGATCAATATGCGCGGTCTGGATTACGATGATGAAAAGTGGGATGAACTGCTCGACCAGCTGACCCCCAGCGATTATCAGACCCTGATCACCCAGTCCGGCTATGGCACGGCTGCCATCAAGTCGGTGGATAAGCCCTCCACGACCGATCGCGACGCTGCCACCGGCCTGGTCAACTATGGCGTTGATGCAAGCGGCAACTTCTACTTCAAGGGCAACATCACGCACTGCGGCGTCATCGTTCTGGCCCAGACCTACAACGATGATCTGGCCTACCACTATGGCGAAAACATCGGCGACGAATCATACTATCTGCATATTGACGGCTGGTATGCACCTGCTGTCAATATGCACCGCACTGCATTCTCCGGCCGTAACAGCGAGTATTATTCTGAGGATCCCTTTGTTAGCGGTCACATCGCTTCTCTTGAGTGCAAGGGCGTAGCTTCCCGTGGTATGTACGTCTTTGTCAAGCACTTTGCTGTCAACGATCAGGAAAACCACCGCGGCGACCGCGAGGGACAGTTCAGTATTGCAACCTTCCTGAATGAGCAGGCTGCACGCGAGATCTATCTGAAGCCCTTTGAAATGTGCATCAAGACCGATGACGTCCAGATGAATTACGCAAAGGACAACGGCGATGGCACTTACAGCAATGCCACCAGAGAGATCCCGTCCGTGACCGGCGTTATGACTTCCTTCAACCGCATTGGCTATACCTGGGCCGGCGGCAACTACAACATGATCACCGGCCTGCTGCGCAACGAGTGGGGTTTCCACGGCTTTATCATCACCGATAATGCAAACACCGGTGTCTTTATGGATGCTGGCCAGATGATCCAGGCGGGTGCTGATGGCAAGCTGACCAACCTGCCCACCGGCGCACGCTATACCTTCAACAAGAATGATGTTTCGGATTATCACTATGGCCGTGAGGCAGTCCACAACATCCTGTATACTATTGCAAACTCCAAGGCAATGAACGGCGGTATGCCGGGCAGCCGTTATCTGGCAAAGGTCGAGCCTTACCAGAAGGTCATCTACGCGGTGGATGGCGTCTGCGGCGGTCTGATTGCGGTCCTGGTCATCCTGACCATCTTCCGCTTCCGCAAAAAGAAAGAGGACAACATCAAAACCGTCTGAGTAACACAAAACCGAAAGGGGCGGCGGGCAGAGCGCCCGCCACCTCTTCTTTTTTATCAGGAGCGATCCATGAAACACGCTGACATCATCCAGAAACTGAACTTAGAGCAAAAATGCGCCCTGCTCTCGGGCGAGACTGTCTTTACCACCCGCGCTCTGCCGGGCAAGGGCATCCCGGCCATCACCCTTTCGGACGGCCCCAACGGTGTCCGCAAGCAGGCCGGCGCCGCCGACCATCTGGGCCTCAACCCCAGCGTTCCGGCAACCTGTTTCCCGACCTCTTCCGCCACTGCGTGCAGCTGGGATGAGAAGCTGGGCGAAGCCGTCGGCGAGGCACTGGGCGAGGAAGCCGCCGCACAGGAAGTGGCTGTCCTGCTCGGTCCCGGCCTGAATATCCAGCGCAGCCCCCTCTGCGGCCGTGACTTCGAGTATTTCTCGGAAGACCCCATCCTCGCGGGCAGGATGGCCGCTGCCTATGTGCGCGGCATCCAGAAAAACGGCATCTCTGCCTGCCCCAAGCACTTTGCGGTCAACAGTCAGGAGCTGCGCCGCATGGCCAGCGACTCGGTGCTCGATGAGCGCACCCTGCGGGAGCTGTATCTGACCGGTTTCGAGATCGTGGTGAAAGAGGCAAAGCCCAAGACCATCATGACCTCCTACAACCGCATCAACGGCACCTACGCCAACGAGAATGCCCACCTGCTGCAGGACATTCTGCGGAAGGACTGGGGCTTCGACGGGGCCGTCGTCACCGACTGGGGCGGCTCCAATGACCACGCCCTCGGCGTGAAGAACGGCTCCACCCTCGAAATGCCCTGTCCCGGCGGCGACTCCATCCGGGAGCTGATGAAGGCCGTACAGGACGGCAGAATTTCCGAGGCCGACGTGGACGCCCGCCTCGACGAGATGCTGGAGCTGGTGCTCTCCACCCACGCTGCGGTGGAAAAAGCGCCCCGCACCTTCGACGCTGCCGCGCACCATAAGCTTGCCCGCCGCGCGGCCGCAGAGAGCATCGTCCTGCTCAGGAACGAGGGCGGCATCCTGCCGCTCAAGCCCAATGAGAAGCTGGCCGTCATCGGCGACTTTGCCGAGACGCCCCGCTATCAGGGCGCAGGCTCCAGTGCCGTCAACGCCCTGCAGGTGGACACCCTGCTGGACAGCATCAAGGCTGACGACAGCGGCATCACCCTCGTGGGCTATGCCTCCGGTTTCGAGCGTCAGGGTGCAGCTGACGCCGAGAAGCTGGAAGAGGCTGTGGCCCTCGCAAAGAAGGCTGACACCGTTCTGCTCTGCCTCGGCCTCGATGAGCTGCGGGAGAGCGAAGGCCTCGACCGCTCTGACATGAAGCTGGCCGAGAACCAGCAGCAGCTTCTGGCTGCTGTGGCTGCCGTCAACCCGAATGTCGTCGTTCTGCTGAGCGCCGGTGCGCCGGTGGAGACGCCGTGGGTCGGCCAGTGCAGGGCGCTGGTCTACGGCGCACTGGGCGGACAGGCAGGCGCAGGCGCGGCCGCAGACATCCTCACGGGCAAGCTCTGCCCCTGCGGCAAGCTGTCCCAGACCTGGGCGCAGGCTCATGACGATACCCCCGCCAAGGCGAACTTCGGCGGCGAGGGCCGGAACGTGGAGTACCGCGAGGGCCTGTATGTGGGCTACCGGTACTATCAGACCGCCGGTGTGCCGGTGGCATTCCCCTTCGGCTACGGCCTGAGCTACACCACCTTCGAGTACAGTGATCTGAAGGCAGACGAGAAGGGCGTGAACCTTACCGTCACCAACACCGGCAGTTGTGCCGGTGCCGAGATCGTCCAGCTCTACGTCGCAAAGCAGGACGCAAAAATCTTCCGCCCGGCGCAGGAGCTGAAGGGCTTTGCAAAGGTCTTCCTCGCCCCCGGCGAGAGCAGGACGGTGAGCATCGCTCTGGACGACAAGGCGTTCCGCTACTGGAACGTCAAGACTGACCGCTGGGAAGTCGAAGGCGGAAGCTATCAGCTCCGCGTGGGTGCATCCAGCGCGGACATCCGCCTGACAGCGGAAGTCTCCGTCAAGGGGACCGACGCTCCCGACCCCTACGAGGGTCTCGACCTGCTCCACTACGTCTCCGGCCAGATCAGCTATGTGACCGACGCCGAGTTCGAGGCTCTGCTGGGCCATCCGATCCCGGAGGATGTCGTCCGCATCGACCGGAACATGACGCTGGGCGAGATGGACCATGGCCGCAGTCCGCTGGGCTGGGTGACACAGAAGGTGCTGCGCTGCCGTCTGGACAGCAGCTTTGCAAAAGGCACCCCCGACCTGAACACCGTGTTCCAGTATAATATGCCGCTGCGCGCGCTGGCCAAGATGACCAACGGCATGGTGAGCATGGGCATGGTGGACGGCCTCGTCTGGGAGCTGAAAGGCTTTTGGCTCGTGGGCATCCTTCGGGTCATCTATGAGTTCGTCAAGAATCTCATCCTGAACAGCCAGATGGAAAACCGGCTCAAAAACAGCTGAAAGGAATAAGGCCATGAATTTCTGGAATAACTTTGCCGCAAAGCATCCGGCCGCGGCCAAATGGGTGCGGGAGGGTGGACTGTTCGTCATCGTGTCCAACCTCATCACCGTGTTCAAATATCTGCTTCTGCAGTTCCTGCCCAAGGCATTTGCAAGCCTGCCGGTGGTGGACTTCGGCTGGCCGGGCATCGACATCACCCTGTTCGGCGAGACTTTCAAGTGGAACATCCTCGGCTATGACGCGGCCCACGGCGGCCTGCCTTACTTCTGCGCCTACATGGTGGCCATGGTCATCGGCGAGTGCATCAATTTCCCCATCCAGCGCAGCCTCGTCTTCCGCAGCAAGGGCAACCTCGCCAAGCAGATCGGCTGGTATCTGCTGGCTTTCTGCCTCATCACCTGCATCGTCAACTCCATCAACTGCATCTGGGTGGCTGTGGCCGGTCTGCTGGTGCCTGATTTCATCTACAACATCGGCACCACGGTACTCAACGGCGGCATCTCGATGATCATCTTCTTCTTCGTGAACAAGATCATCTTCCCCGAAGGCGAAGCCGCAAAATAATCTGTCATCTTCTTTGTTTTCATCATTTTCTTCATCCGAACCAACAGGCCGTCCTCCTCCGGAGGACGGCCTGTTGGCATATTGAGTGGTTTTGGACGCTGCAAAGGACGAAATTTCGGTCATAGGGGAAGAATCTGCCCAGGGGTCTTGCACTTTGATGCTTTACTGTGGTAAAATCAGGCCGTGCTTTTATCATAGAGGAAAAAAGCACCAAAGGGGGAACGTATATGAGTGAGATCTGTATCATCGTCACCATCGTCGTCTATCTTGCGGCCATGCTGCTGGTGGGTTTCGCCTACAGCAAGACCAACAACGACAGCACCGACTTCTACCTTGGCGGCCGGAAGATGGGGCCGCTGGTCACGGCCATGAGTGCCGAGGCCAGCGATATGTCCAGCTGGCTGCTGATGGGTATGCCGGGTCTGGCCTATCTGACAGGCATCGCCTCGCCGGGCTGGACAGCCATCGGCCTTGCGCTGGGTACCTGGCTCAACTGGCTCATCGTGGCCCGGCGGCTCCGCCGCTATTCGGCCAACCTCGACGCCATCACGGTACCGCAGTTCCTGTCGCTTCGCTTCCATGACCAGCGCAACCTGCTGAACGCTCTGGGCGCAGTCATCATCATCGTCTTCTTCGTGCCGTATACGGCCTCGGGCTTTGCGGCCTGCGGCAAGCTGTTCCACAGCCTCTTCGGCGTAGATTACATGGCGGCAATGCTGGTGTCGGCCCTCGTCATCGTGGGCTATACCATCCTCGGCGGCTTCCGCGCCGTCACCACCACCGACCTCATCCAGTCGGCGGTCATGTCGCTGGCCCTCATCGCGGTGCTGGGCTACGGCATCGTTGTGGCAGGCGGCTGGGGCGCTGTTGTCGAGAACGCCCAGAGCCTTTCCGGCTACCTGACCATGACGGCCAGCCACGACGCTGTGACCGGCGGGGCAACGTCCTACAGCCTGCTGGACATCGTCTCCACCATGGCGTGGGGTCTCGGCTACTTCGGTATGCCCCACATCCTGCTCCGCTTCATGGCCATCGAGGACGAGAAGAAGCTGGTTCTCAGCCGCCGCATTGCCACCGTCTGGGTGGTCATCGCCATGGCGGCGTCCATCGTCATCGGCATGGTGGGCCTCGGCATGACCAGGGTCGGTGCGCTGGAATTCCTCGGCGGCTCGTCCAGTGAGACCCTCATCGTCCGCATCGCCAGCCTCATCAGTCAGCACGGTGTGCTGGCGGCAGTCCTGGCCGGACTCATCCTTGCAGGCATCCTGGCGGCTACGATGTCCACGGCAGACAGCCAGATGCTGGCCGCTGCGTCCAGCGTGTCCCAGAACATTTTGCAGGAGTTCGGCCACCTCAAACTGAGCGAGAAGCAGAGCCTCTTCGCAGCCCGCCTGACCATCATCTGTGTCAGCGTGGTGGGCGTGGTGCTGGCCCGCGACCCGGATTCCAGCGTCTTCGGCATCGTCAGCTTTGCGTGGGCCGGTTTCGGCGGCTCCTTCGGCGCTGTCGTCCTCTGCGCCCTGTTCTGGAAGCGCTGCAACTGGCAGGGTGCGCTGGCCGGTATGCTCTGCGGCGGCCTGATGGTCTTCGTCTGGAAGTACATCGTCAGCCCGCTGGGCGGCGTCTTCGGCATCTATGAGCTTCTGCCCGCCTTCCTCGTCTCGCTGGCCGTCTGCGCGGTGGTCAGCCTCGTGACCCCGGCTCCCACGGAGGATATTCTGGCCGAGTTCGACGCGGCAAAGTGACCGGAAAATAAACCAAAAACAGAGCGCCTGTGCTGAAACCCGGCACAGGCTCTCCTTTTATGCTTGTGTGACGCTTCCGTGCTCCACCCGGTATACCTTGTCAAACTGTTTCATGAACGCCCCCGAGACGTCGTGGGTGATGGCCACCACCATGCAGGGGAGAGCGAGCAGATTTTCCATGACCTGTCCGCTGGTGTCGGGGTCGAGGCTGGCGGTGATCTCGTCGGCGATGATGAGGTCGTACCGGCGAAGTGCCAGCCGTGCGATGCCGATGCGCTGGCGCTGCCCGCCCGAGAGATTCTTGCCGTTCTCGCTGATGAGGGTGTCGAGGCCGTCGGGCAGGGTGCTCACCCAGTCGGTGAGGCCCGCCGTCCCGATGGCGTGGGAAAGCTGAGCCTCGGGGAAGTCCGCGCCGAGGCAGATGTTGCTGCGGAGGGTGTCATTGAAGAGATAGGTTGTCTGGGCAATGTAGCCTACCCGCTGGTAGAGGCTCTGACGGTCGATGTCCCGCAGCTGCTGGCCGTTGAAGAGGATGCTGCCGGTATAGTCTGGGTAGTACTGGAACAGCAGCTTTGCCAGTGTAGACTTGCCGCAGCCGCTTTCGCCTACGAGGACGGCTTTTTCCTGCCCGGAGACCGTCAGCCGGACGCCGCGCAGCACCGGTGCAGCGGCTCCGGGGTAGGCAAAGCCGGTGTCCTTGCACTCGATGTGCTCGAGTTTATCGATGGCCCGGCCCGCAGAGACTTTTTCCGGGCCGGACATGGCTGCTTCCAGCCGCTGACGAATGCCTTTCGAGGATCTGACCTTGGCCCAGCACTGGGCGATCTGATTACAGGGCGTGATGACGAAGTTCGCCATGCTGGCGGCGGTGGAGACGGTGCCCATCGTCAGCCGCCCGTCGAAAGCGAGAAAAAGGCCCACCAGCATGACGATGGGGAAGATGAGGTTGCTGATGAGAGAGGTGTTGACCACCATGGCGTTGAGGCTCTGCTGGTAGGTCTGCTCGCTGTCGCGGGTCTGCCGGGCAGCATCCCGGTGGCGGGCGGCATAGGCGTCCTCCCGCAGAAAGCCCCGGATGACCTCGAACCCGCCCAGAAGCTCCTTGAGCTGCTGGGTGTAGCCCGCCATCTGGAGCGAAAAAGCGTCTCGGGAGGCTTTGAGCCGCTCATTCATCTTCCGGGGCAGGACCAGCGGCGGCACGGTCACAAGCAGGATGGCCGCCAGCATCACCGGGCTGATGTAAAGGTACATCCCCAGCGCACAGAGCATGATGCCGCCCCAGAACGCGATGTTGAAGAGGGACATATAATAGTCGTCGTAGAGGGTGCGCAGATCGGTGGTCAACAGGGAGAGATAGGCTGCGTCGCCCTCCCGCTGATATTGGGACACCGGGCGGCGCAGCACCCGCTCCATGACCTGTCCCCGCACCTGCTCCACGGCGCCGCAGGCGAGTTTTGTAAAGGAGCGGCGGCTCAGCCGTTCGAAAAACCAGCTGGTGAAGGTGATGAGGAACACCAGCCCCATATAGCCCAGTGCCTCCTGCTTGCTCTTGGAGTCGATAAGCCACTTGAGCTGGAAGTTTTTCAACGGCGCGAAAAAGGATACCGCCGCTGTAAAGAGCGCGAAGAGCATGAGCTTCACCCAGTGGTGTCGGAAGTAGTCGTTGACCGTTGCTTTTTTCATGTGCAGTATCCTCCGCAGAGTGCTATAAAACGAGATGGATCACAAGAAAGACCCATCCGACTTCCTTTTTGCGGGAGATCGGATGGGTCTTGATCTTATGGCCTTATGTAAGAGGCGCTGTCAGCTTACAGCTGGGGGCCGGCGGAGACCAGAGCCTTGCCGTGCTCGTTGCCCTCGTACTTTGCGAAGTTCTTGATGAAGCGGCCAGCCAGATCCTTGGCCTTCTCTTCCCACTGAGCGGCATCTGCGTAGGTGTCGCGGGGGTCGAGGATGGCGGGGTCAACACCGGGCAGAGCGGTGGGGACCTCAAAGTCGAAGTAGGGGATCTTCTTGGTGGGAGCCTCGTTGATAGCGCCGCTCAGGATGGCGTCGATGATGCCGCGGGTATCCTTGATGGAGATGCGCTTGCCGGTGCCGTTCCAGCCGGTGTTGACCAGATAAGCCTTTGCGCCGCTCTTCTGCATCTTCTTGACCAGCTCCTCAGCGTACTTGGTGGGGTGCAGCTCCAGGAAGGCCTGGCCGAAGCAGGCAGA
>OGMW01001607.1_pt1 | contig 18727 bp, 10 predicted proteins | sample 1573281 | NCBI WGS metagenome assembly OGMW01 (sample SAMEA2581907, study PRJEB24529) | metagenome | biome: Human gut stool | place: China | collected 2011 | reverse complement strand
AATGGAGTAGGACAGTTGGTACGTATGGCTACAGAAAAAGGCCGTGCTATCCGTCCGGATTTGAAATGCGGTATCTGTGGTGAACATGGCGGTGAGCCTTCTTCTGTGAAATTCTGCCATAAGGTGGGTTTGAACTACGTTAGTTGTTCTCCATTCAGAGTACCCATTGCACGTCTGGCAGCGGCGCAGGCAGCGATTGAAGACTTGAAATGGCGGTAAAATAGTCCGTAAATTCTTGATAATAGGCTATATAGCCCTTTTGGGAGGGCTGTATAGCCTATTTTGTTTTATTTGCGAAATGCACGAAAAATGTGCGGAATAGTTGCCGATGTTTAGAAACTGTTTCGTATTTTTGTGCATAAGTTTAGAGCGTGTTTAGAGTGTGTTTAGAACGTGTATTAAACTGTAAATCAATATAATTATGGCTACTTTTAAAACTTGTGTTCAAAAACAGAGAAAAGATGGCTTCTATCCGGTATATATTCGCGTAACTCATAACCGGAAGTCTGCCTATATCAAAACCGAAAAATTAATAGACTCTAAAGGATTGAGTTCTGCCGGTGATGTGAAAGATACTTTTGTCCTGAAGTACTGCATTGATAAGATAACGGAATATATTGATCGACTTAACAAGGTTGATACGGAGAGGTGGACTGTCAATGATGTAGTAGACTTTATTCAACAGGTGGATGAAGATATCTGTTTTTCGGATTATGCCCGTAAGTATAAGTTTGAGATGGCGAAGAATGGGCAGGAACGGAACGCGAGAAATTATGAGTTAGCATATCAACATCTGGAACGTTATGCCGGTACCGACCAATTGATGTTCTCTCGCTTTACAACTTTGTTCATCGATGGATGGATAAAGACATTGTTGTCAAGTGCAAGAGCTAAAGAAATGTATCCGATTTGTGTGAGACAGATATTTAAAGCAGCGATACTTGAATACAATGATTATGATCGAGGAATTATTCGTATTAAAACAAATCCCTGGTTGAAGGTGAAAATTCCCGCCGCGGATATACCTGAGAAACGTGCAATTACTCCAGAAGAAGTTAGAAAGTTCTTTTCCGCTCCGATACCAGAAAGTAATTTTAAATTGTCTTTACCTGAAATGGGAAGGGATGTAGCTATGATGATAATGTGTCTTGCCGGCATTAATACTGCTGATATATATCATTTGAAGAAGTCAGACATGAGGGATGGAGTTATTTGTTATAATAGAAAAAAAACTATGAAATTTCGCCGGGATCATGCTTATATTGAAATAAGAGTTCCAGATATATTAATTCCACTTTTTGATAAGTATAAGGCTGGGCAGGATAGCGCTTGTTTGTTTATGTTTGCTGAGAGATATAGTACTGAAGATAGCTTTAATGCAAACGTAAATATTGGCATAAGAAATCTGTGTAAAAAGAGTTTGGGTTTGCAAAAGGGTGAGCAGTATTGTTGCTATACTTTCCGACACACATGGGGGACTGTGGCACAGAATAACTGTGGTGCTACTCTCGCAGAAGTTGGTTTTGCGATGAACCATTCTTCTGCTCATAAAGTAACACAAGGGTATATAAAACCTGATTATTCTCCTATCTCGACTTTAAATCAAAAAGTTGTTGATTTTTTGTTTTTCTCTGCACCAGAAGAAGAGAAGAAAGGAGAAGAAGGTGGTATGGATTTGAGAATTTCTCCAAAGTATCAGGTAAAAGGAGAAGCTTTTTTCCGTGGAAGAAAAGTTGCTTCACTTTGTGATATAGGTTTCAATAATAAAGAAGAAGTTATTGGTTCGCTGGTTAAGCAACTCCCTGATAATATACCAAATAGATGTATGGTACAATTTCGGGTGGAGAATGTGGATAAGGATCAGGTTGCTATTTATGAAAGAATGAAAGGGAAAGGTTTTTAATAGATTATAGAAAATATATCATGGAAGAAATAAAAATTATATCAAAAGCTTTGATAGAGCTTGAAAAGTTTATGAATGGGAATAGAGGAAAAACCCTCACTGAACTTGGAAATCAGTATATAGGTAAAGGTGGTGATGAAATTGCTCCTAACAAACCAATATATGAAGCAGCACAAATTATTAAAAATGCAAGTGCGCAGATAGATGAAATAGTTCATGCGTTTGGCATTATAAATTGTTTACCTTCTATTCTACAAAAAGATGAAATTATCGAAAGTTTATCTTTGGGTTCAGGGGCATCTGGTGAAGGCATTGATTTGACAACGAATAAGCGAATTGCTGAGTTTAAATTTTCGAAATGGAAAGAGGGTAGCGCTAATGGTACAAGAAAAAGAGCGGTTTTTGCTGATTATGTATCTTTATTGCTGAATAATAACTTTCGTAAAAAAGAACTGTATGTATTTGATGCAGAAAGAGTTATTGATTATTTACAAAGCAAAAGAGCAAGATGGAAAAAGGTCCTTTCTAAACAGCCTAAGTTACTCAGTAGGCTTCAATCTGAAGATATAGAAGGAGAATACCTTTGCGATGTCTACAGTCCTTATGAAATTGAAATACGAGATATTAAAGATTATATCTAGGCACTATCCACTATTTACACAAATATAGTGGACAGTGCCGTGTTTTTATTTTCATTGACCTAGATATTCCTTCAAGCGATACAACCTGTCAATCGCCGGGTTATAGAAACCATCTGGGTAGTTGGCTTTAATATCATTGATATTAGCACGAGCATAAATACTGGTGTCAGTAATATGTTCAGTTTCACTAAGTACTACCTCTTTGGGTAGCTGTGCGCTCTCAGCCCATTTCATTAAGGCGTTCACACTTTCTTCGTCATACTCATAATTCATAAAGTCTATATACTATTTTAAAAGGGCTTCTATGGGGATTTCTTGTGTGGGGTATTTTTTTATAAGATGTTGATCTATATTGTGTGGTAAACACCATTCGTTACCATTTTTTTCAGCTAAAACAATAGTTCCTCTTCTAACATCATAGTCAAATTCATCAGTTATTTGTTTATATCCCAAATAAACAAATTTACCATAATCATTATAATATCCGACTCTATTGTACTGCTTTTCATCAAAATGAATAGGTTTACCAGAGGAGTCACATCGCACAAAGTTACCTTCTTTTTCAAAGAAAGGGATATTATGTCTGTACAATTCCTTTCTAAGGAATAAACTCATATCATTCCCTTCATAAATGCCTCGTGCTATTTGTTTTACATATGAAAGGTTATCTCCAAATCTAATAAAAAGCTGAACCTTATCTATTGGATTATAAATGTTTACTAATACTGTGTCTAAAGCATATAAAGTTTTATCTATATAATTAGTGCTTTGAAACTTGCATAAGGTAGGTCGATATTTTTGCTCCATAGTATCCATAGTATTGCTTTAAAAAGTGAGTATTTATTTTTAAACATACAAATATAGTCAGAATAATTAATTATTTGATATTTTCTTATGTCTATATTTTCTTAGATGGAGGATAAAGTAACATAAACTATTGTTGATTCATCGAATTGCAAGCAATAATTGTCTGTTGGATTAGATTATAACTATCGCCTTTCTTATCGCCTTCTTCCCCGTCATTGGACATCTTACCGAAAAAATCAGAGATAACCTTTATTGTGTTGTTGACTTTATTGAGGTCTGTTTCATCTTTTACAAGGTCTATCGCTTTCTTGACAGCTTCCTCAGCAAGCTCATTCATCTTGGCATAGTGTTTATTGATAAAGTTCGTCTTTGCCCTTGCCAGGTTCAACTCCACGCTTTCAGCTATTATCTGTACCTTATTGGTGCTATCAATATCGCTCATGTACCGAGCAGACCAATTATGTAGGGAAGATATGGACACACCTGTTTGAGCTGCAGTGAGGTAATGGTTGAAGTTATTCTCCTTTAGCAACCTTACAGCCTGTATCTTTTCCTCTTCAGTATACGAATTCTTCTTTTTCTTTATAGTCTTTCCCATGTGATTTGTAATTGTTTAAGCGATAGTTTAATTAAATCGCAAATATAATTGTAAAACAGCATATTATTATTGTAAAAATGCAAGTATGTTATGGCTATAATTCCCTTTTTTTGCTCAAAAAATAATAGAGCATATGATAGGAACTGCAATTGGAATAGGCGCCAGTTTAGTAGGCGGAATAATGGGAGGAAGTAAAGCGGCTAAGGCGGCAAAGGCCCAGCAGCAGATGATTGACCAGCAAAGAAATAAAAATGAAACATGGTATAATCGGAATTATTACCAGAACTATCTTGATAGCAAAGAAGCACAATCTGCCATTAAGAGAGTGGAAGATACGTTGCGTCGTAGAAATCAAGAAGCGCAAGCTACTGCCGCCGTTACGGGTGGTACACCGGAATCTGTACTCGCGCAACAGGAAAACGATCAAAAGATGATGGGAGATATAGTTGGTAATTTGGCGTCTCGTGGTGACGCTGTTAAAAGACAGGTTGATGCGCAGAACCAAGCAAATGATAATGCACTTATGCAGCAACAGATGGCACAACTTCAAGCAAACGAAGCTGGCGGCACCCAACTATTGGGGAATAGTGGTTCATTAATTAGCTCAGCTCTGAGCTTATTGGATAAGAAAGGATAACGTATGGCATTATTGGAATATCTTAATAAACCGGCTCTGGCTTCGATGGATGAAGTTGTAGCTCCGGTAGTACCTAAAGGACATAAAGTTTCTGAAATAAGACCTGCTGGTCCTCATATACCGAAACCTGCCTCAATGGATGAGGTTATAGCGCCTGCCCAACCTGTTACTCATGTTGTTTCTGAAATAAGACCGGCTACTCCTGAACAGCCCAATTATGCGGATGCGATTGGACAGAAAGGCTATTATGGTTTCTTTAAAGACTTCTACCAGAAGCCGGATCTTGAAAAAGAAGAGAAGGTAACTCGACGTGAACGTGCTCTTTCTTTGTTGGGAGACATTGCAAATTTGGGCGGCCAAATGTTCGCCTCTTCAAAGGGGGCCCGGCAATTCGCTCCGATAAATTCGCAGGTACCTAAGTATAACGAACGCTTGCAGCGTATCCGGGATGCTAAACGTGCGAATGATGCAGATTTTCAAAATAAGTCTCTCTCCATGATTTTTAAGGACTATGAAGGTAAACGTGCGGAAGACCTATATAAACGTCAGCAAGAGGCTGCAAAGGCGGCTACAGAGTTGAAATATAATCGTGATTTAACTTTAAAACAAATAGACCAGGCGTTCCAAATAGGAATGTTGGACGCTAAAGGGAAACAGGCCTTACAGCAGCAAGCAATAAAGGCTAAGGATGCGAAAGAACTTGCTGCACTCAACCATAAGTATAGATTAAACGAGATTGAAACAAAAGAAAATAGCAATAATTCCAAGATTGTGGATAGTGTTATTGGAGGTGATGGTAATGTCTATACTCGTAATACAAGACTTACTCCAAATGAAGCCCAACAAATTGTGCTCGGATCTGGAATGGGAGAAGACGACTTGGCTCCGTTCGTTACTTATGAGAGAGACGATAAGGAAAATATCACTAAAACTAAGACAGACTGGCAAGCTGCTGCTGCCTACGCATTGCAGAACGGTATGATACCAGCCGAGGAACTGAAAAGTAGAGGGTTTAAGTTAGGAGGGGCAACAGATAAGAAAGAAGTTGCTCCGTGGATTAGTAACAATCAATCATCCAATAATAAAGCACCATGGCTGAAGTAAACATGAATGAAAATCGTAAGTGGCTTTATGATGTACTTACGAACAAAGGCGTTCAAATGGGCGCCTATGAGGAATTTGATAAAAATGTAGATGCAAATAAAGACTGGTTGTATAATACTGCAAAAAGTAAAGGTGTGGATATTGGTGATTATGATGCTTTTGACAAAGCAATGAGTAATAGTCAGATACCAGCTGTTACTGTTCCTCATCCAGGACAACAACAATTGCAACAGCCACAACCACGTCCGAAATCTCCATACGTTGAGGGTAAAGGTGAGGAAACAATGATATTTGGTGTGCCCTATGCAGATTATCAACAGATGACTCCGGAAGAACAATCGAAACAATACAGTGCCGCAATAGAGAAAAGGAAGAATGATGAAAAAGATTTCTTCTCGAATTATATCAGTGGTCAGTTGGGTGAGATTGATAGTGAATTGAACAAAGAGAGAGAGCCGGTACCTATGCCTGCCGGTTCCGCTTTCATGCCTTCTTCTGCCGTTGGTGCCGCACAAAGGTTTGGTAATGGTGATACCAAAGAGACGCAGGATCGTTATACATCGCTGCATGCTGCAAAGAACTTACTTGATGATGCTAACAAGCTTGTAGAAGAGGCAAAGAAAGGCGATACGGGCTTTTTCTCTTCACTTGGTAGAGGTTTCAAAGATAAGATACTGCATATTCTGGTCTGCTCAGAAAGGCCATAGAGAAAGAAGAAAGTGGAGAAGAACTTTCCCCGGAAGAATCGAAGTTACTTGATGCTGCGGCCGTAAATATGGCTACACAGGCTTATTTCTCATCAGATATGAGTAGAGGATATAAAGCCGGCAGTACAACGGCTCAAAGTATACCATTTATGTTAGAGTTTGCAGTCAATCCTATTTCAAGCTCCGGTAATGCGTTGGCAAAAGGTTTGCTGAAACATGGTTTGAAACGCTTTGGCCGTGTAGCAACAAGTAATGCGGCAAAGGTTGCGGGCCGATTGGTTGGTGATGCCGCAGCCGCTGCTGGGATGACAGCTACTACAAGTATAGGGCGTGTTGCTTCTGGAACCAACGAACGGATGATTGGTGATGTCCAAGCGAAAGTCGAGGATGGTGATATTAAGTATGCAGGTCGCGAGAATAGCATGAATTTCGATGAAGCCTTGGGCAAATCTGCTATCTCTAATTTTCTTGAGAATCAGTCAGAAATGTTTTTCAATGCGTTCGCTGGTGGTGGCAAGTTGGCAAAAGAAGCATTGAGCAAGTTTATTCCTGGCTTTTCTAAGTTTTCCAATAGCGAGATTGTGCAGCTCATCAGCAAGATAAAGAATAATCCTACTATCAAAAACGTTGCTGAACGTACACAGTTTCATGGACTGTTAGGAGAATATGCCGAAGAGGTATACAACAACTTTGCCAACATTCCACTGGGAGAGATGACTGTTGAACAAGCTACAGATTTAGACAACAACATTGATACATTTCTGGGACTTGCACCGACGTCTGCTGCCTTTGGTCTGCTAGGACTTGGGGGAATGGCACGTGAGAAATATACTACTCAAAGGAACTTACACAGGTTTAAAGAAGGGCTGAATGAGGAAGACCAAGTTTTGTTTAATGAATTGCAGCAAGTAATAAATGCTGGTGACAAAGAAACGGCTAAAGCATTTATCAAAAGGACGCTCGCAGATGATAACTTGACCTTGGAAGAAAAGAAAGAACGTGTTTTTGCTGTTCAGGATATGCAGGAAGAAAGGGTACTTGAAGATGTGCAGAATGAAGATGTGTCTGCTGGCGTTACTTCCGAAGATATTGAAGCAAATAAGATTGATATTTACCGTAATTTTAAACGAGCTGAGAGAAAAGTAAATAGTCTTTTGCCTGAGGAAGTTGTTTCTCAATTGGATGCGGTATCAGACCTTGGGCAGTTTGTATCGGCCAATAACTTGAATGAACAACAGGTTTCGGCTTTGGCGGATTATCTTCCGGCAAAAGAGATATTCTCGCAGTACGTCGATCATACCAACAGCAGAAAGGAAGAAGCAAAGATGCAGGCCCGCGAACAGGCAATAACCGATGTTGAAAGGATTAGTAATCCGGAGACAGGCTTTGTTACCCAAGTTAAGCATAAGTTTGCCGATAACCCAGTTTATCTTGTAGGTGGTAATCTGGCATTTGGTGAGGATGGCTTTCTGGATCGGGACAATTCAAGCGAGACAGTTTATTATGTCGATGAAACCGGCGAACGAAAGATGGCGCAGGCTGAGGACTTTGATAGCGTTCTGTCCGAGGTTCCTATTGATGATATGATTGTTCAGGCTGAGGCTAACGTTGAACAGGATTTCATCGCTAACGAAGAAGAAAGCCTCCGTTCTCCTGATATTCCTGCACCTGTTCGTGGAGAAACTGTTATGATGAACGGTAGCCGCTATCTAATAGAGGGTGATAATATGGCTGATCCTGGTTTAAGCGTAATGGCGATAAAGCTGAATGCTAACGGAGAAATAGAAGTCACTCCGGGATTGAGCGAACAGATATCCATTTCTCCCGATGAATACTATGCAGCCAAAGAAGCCGAACTGTGGCCAGATGAAAATCGAGTGACAGAAGTAGAGGATACAGAAAGTGATATCCCTCAACAGAAAAAAATCCTTCCTGACGGTAGATTCGCTGTGCAAACGGGTACGGATGGAAGTGAAACCTCTTATGACATATTGGACAGAAACGGGAATGTGGTGGATAGCGATATCATGCCATCCGTTGATTATTCCGCTTTAGCCGATTACGTAATGGAGGAAGAGTCTGTTTTGTCGAATGATGCTGCTCAGGGTACAGAAGATGCGCTACAAGGCTTGGAAGAAGGTACTGTCTCGCAGGAAGAACAACTGCAGGGTGAAGCGGAACAGCCGGAAGAGCCGGAGAGTGCACTATCCCGTATTCCTCTCAATGAAGCGCAAGAACCGGACTTCGAGTCTGCAACCATGGAAGATACCGGTGCTGCCCTTCTGGAAATGAACTACGGGGATGTGGATGAAGCAAAGGACACGGCTGTGCAGATGGTTTCTTTCTACGATGGTGAGTTGAAGAAAGCCGAGAAAATGAAAACCTCTGCATCCAATCCGATGCAGATACAGAAGCTGAAAGCTGAAAGGCGTGCGAAGATAGATGGGATTAATGCCAAGAAAGGGTATTGGCAATCTGTTGCAGATGCCATAGAGCAGGGACGCAAGAAAGTCACCCTTATTGATGAGGCCGCAGTGCAGGTGCAGAAGAACGAGGAACGTCTTGCATCCATGACCCCGGAAGAACAGTTGGCTGCCCAACAGAAAGTGCAGAAGAAGATTGATAAAGGTGCTTATTCGAAGCCGAAATTATCTTCTTCCGTACGTTATATAAAAGAAGATGAGCAGCTTGGTGAAGCTGTTACCCCGCAGGAATATGTGTTGCGTGAGATTGCAACCGGACGCATACGATTCAAGTGGGGTGATAACGGAACTACGCATGGGCTTGCTTCCCACACCGGACTTTCCGGGTCGGAGAGTGAACGAAGAAGTCGCGTCTGGGCATTTGTTGCCGATGGGCTGACTCCTGAAGAGGCTTCGGAGGTGATGTTTGATAATATGCCGGACTATGTGAAGAAGGGTGTAGAGCAGACAGACGTGTTCAATATGGTTCTTGACGCATTCCAGTCGCACAAAGGACCAAAGGCTATGTTCAATGAGGCAAAACGCCTGCATGGCTCTGATGTGGAAGAAGAACAACCGGGATACGATAAAGAGATGGAACGCCAGCGTATGGAATGGGAGGCAGAACAGAATTATATGAGCGTGGAGAATTATCAGGTATATCAGGAAACAATAGATCTTTATTTAGAAGAACAGTATGACATGATGCTTGATAATGATTTAATGAGTATATTTACGGAAAATTACATGGCCGAGATGGAGGAACGGGCAGCGAAAGAAAAAGCTGTGACTTCCTCTGTAGAAGCCGACAAAGAACAACAAGGATATGAACGAAGCAGAAGCAACAATGATGTTCGGCAAGGAGTACCTGAAAGGGAAAAACTTCCAGGAAGAAATACGGAAGGCGATACAATATTGTCTGAAGAACCAACTATTGAGTCAGGAGGACGTGGACTGGGCGAAGGAAGCCGGACGGACAGCTATGATCAAGGTGAGCAACAAGGCGTTGGCGAACTATATCCGGGCATTGTACTTGGAGAGCAAAAAACAAGCCTAAGCGAAGAGCCGAATAGCGGAGTTGTCTCCAATGAGTCATTAGAAAAAATAGATAAGCATGGGTTATTAAATGCAGAACAACCCACAGCGAGTGATTTGTCTGTTGCAGAACTATCTTCCTTACCTCAGGAAAATGGTAGCGATGCCTTGAATTATGAGGATAATTCTACACCTTTGCAAGGTGACAATCAAAAAGTTAACGAATATGACCAAGTATCTGAATCAATTCCACAAGGAGAGCACGGAACGTTGTCTGAAATATCTGGCAAACAGGAAGAATCGATTTATCAATTACGACGAAGAATTGAAGAGGCATCAAGAGATGCATCGGAAAGCGAAGGAAGCAGAGGCAACCAGCAAGAAATAAAACCTATCGGAGTAGGATCATTCGGCGCTATTTATAATCAATCTAACAAAGAAGCGGCAACACCTATTGACAAGAAGACAGACACTGGCGAAAATCAAATTGATCTGCAGAGTGACACAGCTCTTCTGCAAGATGTGGGTTCTTCTTCTGTTGACAGAGATAGCGAACTGTCCGTAAATAAGCAAAAAAATCCTCGGTTTACTGCACCTCAACCTGAGGCTGGTGAAGATCTAATTGATTACGCCAGCAGAATATCAGAAGTTAAACGTTTATTTGATGCTGAACAGGAAGTAGATACTACCCCTACTGAGGCACAGAAATCAGCTGGCAATTATAAGAAGGGACATATCAATATTGGTGGATACGATATTACTATAGAAAATCCTAAAGGCAGTGAACGTTCGGGGGTAGATGCTAATGGACAGCCATGGAGTGTCACAATGAATAATAGCTATGGTTACATTCGCGGAACAGAAGGGGTAGACGGTGATCATATTGATGTGTTCTTATCGGATAATCCGGCTGATGGTAAAGTGTATGTCATTGACCAGATGAATGAGGACGGTTTTTTTGATGAACACAAAGTGATGTATGGTTTCCCTTCACCAGAAACTGCACGTGCTGCTTATCTTGCAAATTACTCTTCTGGTTGGAAAGGTCTGGGTACTATTACAGAAGTTTCGAAGGATGAATTTAAGAAGTGGATTAAATCTTCTCATCGTAAAACTAAACCGTTTGTAGATTATAAGAGTGTAAAGACGGATTTCCTCTCACCGCAGGAAAATAGCAGTGAAACAACTGTAAATTTACCAAAAAGCAAGTCTGATACTAAAAACAAGAAACGAGCTGCCGATATTAAACGAGCACGTTATGAATTAATGGATGCTAAGCGGGAGCTTTCGGTTGCCCAAGCGACAAATTCAGGCTACATTCCAGAGGAGGTTGAAGAAAAGAAGAAAAGAGTGGAAGAGGCAGAGAATGAACTAAAGCAGCTAGCTGGCATAAAGAACGAGGATAAGAGTGTGTTTTCTGCCACTTCATCCTCAAAATCAGAATCAGCCCTTGAAATTCCTGTAATGACAGAAGAAGAATACATTGCATCGAAAGGATATGGTTTTTCGGGTATTGGTGATGTAGCTCTTCATAAAGGAAAGCAAAGAACAAGTGAGCAACAAGACAAGGCTGTAAAATCCCAAGCAAAAAAGGATAAAGACTATACAGAGCGCCGTGAGATGTTGCGAAAAGAGTTTCGAGACAAACTCGCCAAAGGCGAATTGCGAGAACCCAATACAATAGAAAAATTGCAGAAAGCCGCCAATGGGAATCCTGATAACGAAAGTACACAGGCGGCTAGACGAGCATTGCAAAAACGTGGAATAGATTGGCAGGAAAACAGTATCCGCTTTCGTGAAATGGATGACAGTGATATAACCTCTTTTGCTCAAAAACATAATCTTAATGAAGATGATGTGAGGAAATATGCACAGTATATGAATACTGATAATTTAGGTGGTGCCAGCTATGCTTTCAAAAATATAAAGAGAAATATACGCCTTTTAAATTCTGATTTGTCTTTAGGTGAATTTGTAAAAACGTTTGCTCCTGTCGAAAAGGAACTATATGAAAAGTTTGGAAATGTAGATGCCCTGCGTGATGAATATGTGCAACGGGAAATGGAGAATCGCAATGTTATGGAAGCTGCCCGTAAGCGTGCAGAAGAAGTAGCAGAAGCAGAAAGAAAACGTCTAGAGAAATTTGAGCTGATGACGGACGAAGAAATGGACGCATCTTATTTCAATGCGTTAGAGGAAAATGGCGAATCTCGTATGCGTGACATAGTGAATGAGGCTGCACGCCGGAAAGGATATGTATCAGCGGATGAATTTAGAATGGCGCATCGCGCACCATCGTACGATGAAGAAGGCATTGACAAGAATATGGTTGATATTGCTGTAAATAAAGACCAAATACGTGAGTCTTTAGACGAGTTGCTCCATATGAACCGGGATAAATATAGAGATGAAAGTGCGTCCGCTATTAATGAAGCATTATCCGCTATCGATGAAGGGAAACGTCCTATGGTAACTATTTATCGTGCCGTTCCTAAATCATTAAAAGAAGGTAAGGTGAGAAACGGTGATTGGGTTTCATTGTCTGAGTCTTACGTAAAAATACATGGTGAACATGTATTGAATGGTAATTATAGGATAATGAGAGAGAAAGTTTCTGCTGAAAATCTTTATTGGGACGGGAATGACATCAACGAATGGGGTTATGATGATCGTAGTGATTACCACTATAAGGACACAAAAAACAACCGTAAATTAAGTGATTTGATAACCAGGGATGATAATGGGAATATCATTCCTCCTTCTAAGCGTTTCAATACTAGGAAAGCAGATACTCGATTTAGAGAAAAAGACTTTTACTCCAAAGAGGAACAATCTATAATTGACAAAGCAAAGGAAGATGGTTCTTACATGAAAGCGCCCAATGGAAAGAAAACAAGTCTTTCGGATAAACAATGGGTACAAGTGAGGACTAAAGCATTCAAAAATTGGTTTGGAGACTGGGAAAACAGCCCCAAGGATGCTTCTAAAGTGGTGGATAAGAATGGTGAGCCTTTGGTGGTTTATCATGGTACGCTTTCCAAAAGTATAGAACGGTTCAGAAAGGATATGATTGGGAGTCGATATTCTTACGATGAATCGGGATTCTTTTTTACGGATAAAGAGAGTATTGCCAAGGACTATTCCACTTCAGAATTTGATTCTGCAGTTAAGGGAGACATAATTCCTGTATTTTTGAATATAAGAAAGCCGATAATGGCTGACAATAGATGGGCTGTAAAGAATGGTTTGGGGAATGCCTTAAAAAACATGGATTCTATTGAGTTTTGGGATAATTACCAGTCTTTTATGCTTGATGAGATTGAGGATAAAAAAACTGATGGAGCAATTATCAATGATGGTTCTTCTAAAATGGTTGTAGTTTTTGAGCCTAATCAGATAAAATCTGCAACAGAGAATATAGGAGGTTTTTCTTCCTCTAATGATGCTATCCGTTTACGTGAGAACAGTGAAGACCCACATGAAATAAATACGGTGAAAGTCTTAGCTGCCATTACTAAACTGTCTGATGTGCTGCATACTCCCATTCACATGCTCCGTACAGTGGAAGAACTTCCCGACGGAGTTGCTAAGCGTGCTATTGAAAGAGGAAGGAATATAAAAGCGTGGTACGATACAAATACAGGTGAAGTATCTGTGTATATTCCGAATATAAATAATGTTGCCGATGCAGTGACGTCCGTCCTCCATGAAGTGGTAGGGCACAAAGGACTGCGTGATTTGTTCGGTAAAGAGAAATTTGATGGCATGATGGAGAAACTGTACGCACAACTGCCGGATGATGTCAGAAAAAAGGTTCATGATATTGCAGAGAATAAATATAAAGGAAATATTGCTGTGGCTATGGACGAATATTTGGCAGAGCAGGCAGAAAAGGATGAGATACCTTCATGGTGGAACCGGATTGTTTCCGCCGTGCGTGACTTTCTCCGTGAAATAGGAATTGATGTGAAGTTGACCGGCAATGATTTGAAATATTTATTGTGGAAATCAAAGAACCGTCTGATGAACACTGATGATGGTATTGCTGTCATCAATAAAATTGCAGCTGATGAGAGCATGAAGGAAAGGTTCCATATCGGTGAGTATTCCCGTACTCCGGCACAAGAGAAAGCGGATTATGACAGGGCAACCAAGGTTGTGAGTGATTTTGCGAAGAGCCATACCGGGGCAGCTAATGCATTGGTTGTCCGCTCAAGAGAAATGTTGCGTGAGCAATTGGAAGCTATAGGTATGTCGGATGAGTCCATTGATGAAATAGAGGGTGCTTTCAATTCAGGAGAAGCGGTCGCTGTATATAATGAAGAAGCAGGAAGAGTGATTATTTCTAATAACGGTGCATCCGATAAGGAATTAAAAGCCTATCTTTGGCATGAGAATATTCATAGGGCAATACGGGAAATATTTGGAAATAAAGCAGAGGAAGTAATTGAACCTATTTACGAATGGCTATCTGCAAAAAATCCAAAAGGCTGTGAGATTGTAAGAAACAAATATTCCGAAAGGAACGATGCCGCTCAAAAGGAAGAGTGTATCGTAAAATTCGTGGAGGATAAAATAAAAAAGTCAGGAGAAGAAACTTTTCAGCAGGAACTGGAAAACGCTTCTCCTATAATAAAAGAAGTATTTGAAGGTATATTTAATTTTATAGCATATGGAACAACAGAAAGAACCAGAGAAGAAAGTAATAAACTTTTGGGACGAACCTTGGGAACCGGATATGAGTTGGAAGTGCGGAACTCCGGCAATGCAAGAGCTGGAGAAGAAAAGAAAGGGGCAGAAAGCGAAGGAGCAAGATACGAAGCCGGAAGCGGAGAAAGACAAGAGTCAAACGACAAAGGAGTAAGATTCCGTGAAAGTGATAATTCTGCCAATGAGCAAATAAAAGAGCTGAATTCCCGTATTGCATCTTTGGAGAAAAAAATAAGTAGATTTGAAAATCAAGAAGAGTTAAGGCGTTCCGTTACAGAATTCATTCGGGGGGAAATCGATTCGTCCTTGGTCGGTTATTTTGGCAAACAGGATTTGAACTCCCTGCTTGTACAAGCACAGAACGCAAAGAGTATAAAGTCATTGGAGAAGATTGTGATGAATGTCAAAAATGTGATAATGAACGCACAACGTCGCAAACTTCAACGTATGATTGACAAGCTGCTTTCTCTTCAAGTACAGGATGTGAACGGAAAGAACATGTCCATAGCCAAAAATGTGGATGACAGTACCAGAAAGATATTCTCTTTTCTCCGTGGGAAAGTGTCCGACTTGGTTTTGTCCGGGTTTGAGGATGACATGAAGTATCTAAGGCGTAGTGGCAGAGAGAAGCGGGAAGAAATTACCCGTTTGCATAGTTTACTTACTACTGCTAAGACGGAGAAGGAAAAGAATAATATTAATGAACAGATATCTTCTCTTGAAACGGAAGTTGAAGAAGGAAAGTCTCAACTGAAGAACTTGCAGGCTGAAGCTGATGCGGTAAAAGAGCAAATACTTAATGCCGGTGACGTAGATATAGATGCGGAAATGAAACGCCTCGATGAAAAGATGGATAATGCCGCTATGGGGAAGGATACCTGGACGCAAGGCGACACAGAGCGTATGGCTGCATTGAATATCCTTCAAGGAATATTCACTAACAGGAAGCATGATGCCGGAATCGAAGGTATTGAGGTTGACAAGCAGAAACTTATCCTTAATAATTCAGACCTCTATAGAAAGCGTATAGGTAAAAACGAGACAGAACGCAAGAGGCTCACCGAACAAATCAACGAGAACCATCGCCGTATTGTGGCATACGACCGCCTTGTGAATGACATCCGTTCCACTCAGGTAAAACAGATGGAAATGACTGTTGAAGAACTGAATGAACTTATTTCCAATGGGAGAAATAACTTGCTGAGACGTAAAGAGAAAGAGATGCAACGGAAGCGGGAACTGATAAGCGGTGCCATCCGTTCGGTGGAAGGGAAGCCGATAGATATATTCAAAAAGAACCAAAGCAAGGAACATTGGGCGAAAAAATTCTTTTCCGCTCCGATGGGCAGCTTTGAGTACATGTGCAAGCGTGTAAATACAAAGACACTGGGCAAGGACGGCTTTTTGTATAAGTGTTTCATTGCCGGAGACGAAGGAGTGCTGAAGGCTTATGATACCTACGTATCAGGTATGAAGGAACTGAGAACCCGACTGGACGATAAGTGTGGAGAGGTGTTCGGGGAAAGTTTTGAAGCTGTTTCTTCGAAAAGTGATAAAGTGGTGGAAAAGTCGGGTGTTTATGTCACCCAGTCCGAAAACGAGCGTGGCAAAGGCTATGGGGTACGTTATGAGCTGCCGCTTACCAAAGGGCAGGCCATGTATATCTACCAAGTCTGGAAAATGAACGACGGACGTACTAAATTGGAATTGCAGGGATTCGATGAAGAGTCTGTCGCACAGATAGCGGACTTCATCGGGACGGAGTATGTGCTATTTGCCGACTGGGTGCAGGATGAACTTTTGAAAGATTTGCGGGAGAAGTACAATGCCAAATACCTTGAAATGTTCAACACCTCCTTGGCTGAGATTGAAAACTACATTCCTCTGAAGATACGTAAGGAAGCCGTAAGGCAAGAAGCCTCTTTGTCCGAAGACGGAAATAAGCGGAAAACGCTGGAGGAAAAGGCTGGCAGCCTTATAAACCGCACGGTGAACACAAAGCCGGTTGACATTACCTACAGTGGATTTGATGTACTTTTAGAACATGGCAGCCAGATGGAAGAGTGGAATGCTTATGCAAGGGTGCGGAAGGACTTGGACTATATACTAAGCAGTATAATGTTTCGGAATCAGCTTAATGCCAATGTCAGGGGAAGTTATGAGAGCTTCTATGATGCGGCAGAGGTTGCTGCAAAAGCCAACCATCCGGATAGTGCCAAATATGGTGACGAAATTCTTGGGAAATTGTCAAAAGGAATTGTGGGAGGCAATATTGCATTCCGTTTGAATACGGCATTGAAGCAAGTTTTATCCGTTCCAGCATTCTTGGGGTATTCGCAGAGTCCATTGTATATAGCACATTTGACAAAGAATGCGGTAAAACCATACGCTGACGTTCAATGGTGTATGAAGAATATCCCTTCCTTTTATGAACGAGTGAAAAGTGGAACTGCCGGAAATGAAAAGCTTGATGAAAAGAGCTTTTCAAGATGGATGGATAAGTATATAGAAATAGGTATGATACCGAACAAATTGGTCGATGCCATAACTTGTTCTATCGGTGCCAAATCCATCTTTGATTATAAGTTTGCGCAACTGAAAAAATCAGGTCTCAAGGAAGAGGAAGCACGCAACCAAGCTTTGGCAGAGGCTGATATCTATTATAATGCCACGCAGCAGTCATCTCATCCGGCTTTCATGTCGCCCATGCAGATGAGCCGCACGTTTACTGACCGCATGCTGACTACTTATCAGAACTCAAATATCGGTTATGTACGCAAGCTAATGGCTGCTTTTTATGATTTGTCGCGAAGCTTGAAGTGGCAGGAACTAAAGAAAAACTATACTGAAATATACATGAAGGAAGAAGGCTTGTCTGAACTGGAAGCAGAAAGTAAAGCATACCGCAGACTTTTGAATGAGAATAGGAAGAGCGTAGTTGAAATAGCTCTGTTCGGATGGGGATTGAATATGCTTTGGAATATCGGCAGCCAGGGGTTACTTGGGTTCTTCCGTGGAGATGGGGATGATGATAAGTGGGCCAAGGATTTGGCTTTCATGCTGACATCTCCGATAAAAGGTGTTCCTGGAGGAAATTTGCTTGAATCAATAGCAAGTGGATATGGGATGAATCCGTTCCTTGTGTATGACGAGCTTGACAAATTCATGAAGGAGTCCAAGAAAGCCATTGAGGAAGATGGGTTGATAAGTCCTCAAATGGCATATATTACGTTGGCGAAAGCATCACGTTACGCCGGTGTTGATTTGGAAGTGTGGGGCAACGTCTATCTTGGCGTGGAAGGATTAGTTCGTGATGGTGCTTTAGAAGATGATGGTATTATTGATTTGATGTATATTTTGAACTCTCCCAAGAGCAGCCGGGTAACTGTAGCTAAGGATTTGTATAAAAATGAGCCAATACTTGAATATGCTGAGAAGATAGCGCGTGCCTATAAGTATATTCCCAAGAAAAATGCTTGGGAGAACTGGGTTCCGGGTGCTAAGCCTCTTACTAAACGGAAAGAGAATGAAGTCAAGAAAGAAGCTGAAAGGATGCAGATGACGCCCAAAGAGAGGGAGGATATTGATAAAATGGAAAAAAAGAAAAAGCATCTTCGGAAACTGGAAGAATTGTCCAACGATCCGGAAACCCAACAGAAATACAGGGAAAGGTATAAGGAGGAAATAACTCCTTAATACCTCTTATGCGACACCCGTCCCGTGTTTGCTACATCGGTGGCTCTCATAGTGGGATATTTGTACTGCAATTGCAAGCGATACAAGTATTAACTATTAAAATGACAGTGAAACGATAAATGGATAAAAGTGTATGAACGAAGATATAGAACGTCTGAAATTGACAATTTACAGATTGATAGGCGAGAACAATGGATTGAGATTCGTTGTAGGCCTTCCGGAGAAGAACTATGAATTGCGTGGCTGTGAATTGTATTGTGGCAATGAGCCTTGTGATAATAGCAAGGAGAAGAATAGTGGATGTATAATACTGGATATAAGAACTGGCAAGAGAGTGGTTTGACAAAGACTATATAATAAATCCCCGTCAATTGAACTGCACCCCAAAAGTTAGACACAAAACTTTAGGAGTGCAGTTTTTTTATGA
>OGMW01001571.1_pt1 | contig 19194 bp, 19 predicted proteins | sample 1573281 | NCBI WGS metagenome assembly OGMW01 (sample SAMEA2581907, study PRJEB24529) | metagenome | biome: Human gut stool | place: China | collected 2011 | reverse complement strand
GCGTCAAAGAGCTGGCGGATTTACTCGGGGAAAATGAAGCCGCGGTTGCGGCGGAGATCGCCGAAATGGAAAATGAACATATCATCTGCGGTTACCATACCCTGATTAACTGGGATAATACAGATGAGGAGAAGGTCATTGCGCTGATCGAGGTAAAGGTAACGCCGCAGCGCGAGATGGGCTTTGACAAGATTGCCGAGAGAATCTATCAGTACAGCGAGGTGACTTCGGTATACCTGATGTCCGGCGGCTATGATTTTACCGTTATGATAGAGGCGAAAACCATGCGTGCAGTTGCACAGTTCGTGGCAGAAAAGCTTTCCACGATCGATTCTGTGCTGAGTACCGCGACCCATTTTATTCTTAAAAAATACAAAGACCACGGTACCGTTCTCTGCGACGGTCCTCAGGATGAAAGGATGTTGATTGTTCCGTGAGAAACCCATTATCAGATACGATTGTAAATATTCCGCCGTCCGGAATCCGGAAGTTTTTTGATGTTGTCAGCGAGATGAAGGGCGCGATCTCCCTGGGCGTGGGCGAACCGGATTTTGATACACCGTGGCATATCCGCGAGGAGGGCATTTATTCGCTGGAAAAAGGACGTACCTTCTATACGTCGAACTCTGGTTTAAAGGAACTGCGCCAGGAGATCTGCCATTATCTGAAACGTCGTCAGCGTCTTGAGTATGATCCGAATACAGAAGTGATGGTAACAGTCGGCGGCAGCGAGGCGATTGATATCGCCCTGCGCGCGATGCTCAATCCGGGCGATGAGGTTCTGATTCCGCAGCCGAGTTACGTTTCCTATGTGCCGTGTACGGTGCTGGCGGGCGGTACGCCGGTCATTATCGAGCTGGAGGAGAAGGATGAGTTCCGTCTGACGCCGGAGAAGCTGCTGGAGAAAATCACACCGAAAACAAAGGTGCTGATTCTTCCATTCCCGAACAATCCAACGGGCGCGATCATGAACCGCACCGATCTGGAGGCGATCGCGAAGGTGATTGAGGAGAAGGATCTGTTTGTGCTGAGTGATGAAATTTATTCCGAGCTGACCTACAGTGGCAAGCACGTTTCCATCGCGGAGATTTCCGGGATGCGTGATCGCACGGTGTTGATCAACGGATTTTCCAAGGCATATGCGATGACCGGGTGGCGTCTCGGCTATGCGGCGGCTCCAGCGCTTATCTTAAAACAGATGCTGAAAATCCATCAGTTTGCGATTATGTGTGCGCCGACCACCAGCCAGTATGCAGCGGTTGACGCCCTGCGGAATGGCGATGAGGACATTGCCCGCATGAAGAAAGCCTACGATGAGCGCCGCCGCTATCTTTTGAGAGAGTTCCGGGGGCTCGGCATGGACTGTTTCGAGCCGTATGGAGCATTTTATATGTTCCCGTGCATCAAACGGTTTGGCATGACCTCGGATGAATTCGCAAACCGCCTGTTACAGGAAGAGAAGCTGGCGCTTGTGCCGGGCACCGCGTTTGGAAACTGCGGCGAGGGCTATCTGCGTGTTTCCTATGCGTATTCGCTGGAGGATCTGCAGAAGGCGATCGAGCGCATCAAGCGGTTTGTGGCACGGCTGGATGGAGAGAAGAAATGTTAAATATTGTACTCTATGAACCGGAGATGCCGATGAATACAGGAAATATAGGACGAAGCTGCGTGGCAACGAACACGCGGCTTCATCTGATCGAGCCTCTTGGTTTTAAATTGAATGATAAAATGGTAAAAAGAGCGGGTCTTGATTACTGGCCGCATCTGGACGTGACAGTTTACAGCGATTTTAAAGATTTTCTGGAGAAGAATCCGGGCGCGCGCCCGTATATGGCGACCACGAAGACGACGCAGGTGTATACGGACGTTCACTACGATCCGGACTGCTATATCATGTTCGGACCGGAAAGCCGCGGCATCCCGGAAGAACTCCTGATCGAAGACCCGGAGCGCTGCGTCCGCATCCCGATGTGGGGTGAGACGCGCTCTCTGAATCTGTCAAACTCGGTGGCGATCATTCTGTATGAGGCGCTGCGGCAGAATGGGTTTGAGAAGATGAATACGGAGGGGCATCTGCATCACCTCCAGTGGAAATAAGGTGGATTCTGTCCCACACGTGCGTCATCAACGTCTCAGATGAAACAGGAATTAGTGGCACCAAGTCCCACAGGCACTGATATTTCCGTCGCATTCGGCGTCGGAGTCAGTGCCATTTTTATTGTTGTCCGGCAGGTGGACGCCGCAGGATGGTCCGTTATTTCCGCTCCGGTCAAAGTGAAGCATTCCGTTTAAGAAGTCTTCGATGCGGTCTTTAGGAGCGCCTTTGGCGCCGCCGAGAACCTGAATGCTGGTTTCGCGCAGGGCGATCATCATCGGGATCGGAAGGGCGTCGCAGAGGAGAACGGCAGTATTTTCTTTTTTCAGAAACTCGACCAGCGCGCCGGGATCGTTTGCATAGGTCTGTTTCACGGTTTTGGTGGAAATAATCTCATCGTCAACTACATCAAAAATTAAAAATTCTTTCACCTGAGCCAGGTGGGAGCAGATTTCTCCGTTTTCATAAGGGACTGCAATTTTCATGAGTGACCTCCTTTTTTAGAGATAGTATAGCGCTTAGAATTGAAAAATCAATATAAATGTATATGCTATTTATGAAAAAATATATAATAGACATATATGGAGGTGGCTTGTATGGATGGAGTAAATATTGAGAAGAATGAAAAGAAGAATGCGTTACTGATAGCAATCGAAGAAGGAAGAACGATTGTAAAAGATCCAAATGCACCGAGATATTCCAGTATGGAAGACTTAAAAGCGGCATTGGAAGTATAATATCTTTGATAGAAAAAGAGAGCCAGCAGAATACACTTCTGTTGACTCTTTTTTGCAAATATGATTTGAAAAACGGCACACCGCTTAATCCGATTTAACTTCTTTCCACAAACTATTATAAAGCTCGTCCGCCTCATCCCCAAGATACCGGTAAACCTCGCAGTTTTTCAGCTGCTTTGCATCTGGGAAGACGGCTTTGTTGTTCTGGATTTCTTCGTCCAGCATTTCCTTGGCTGCCTTGTTTGGCGTTGCGTAGGTAATGTACTCAAAGTTTTTGACTGCGACATCCGGGCGGCAGAGGAAATTGATCCATTTTTCTGCGTTTTCCTTATTTTTCGCATTTTTCGGAACTACCCAGGAATCGAGCCAGACGTTGGTTCCCTCTTCCGGGATCACGTATTCCAGGGAGAATGGGAGGTTCTGTGCGGCTACCTCATCCTGGATGTACATGATCTCGCCGGAGTAGATGACGCCGATGGCTGCCTCGCCGCCGATCATCTTGTCACGCACCTGATCGATGACGTAAGCCTGTATGAGCGGTTTTTGGTCAATCAGATCCTGCTTTGCCTGCTGGAGTTCGGTTTCGTCGGTCGAGTTGGCAGAGAAGCCGTCTTTTTTGAGCGCTACCATGAAGGCATCGCGGACGCTGTCCTGCATCAGGATCTCGCCTTTATAAGCCGGATTCCAGAGATCGGACCATTTGGTCGGAACCGGAAGTCCTTTTTCTTCGATGAGCTTCGTATTATAAAGAATACCGACGGTTCCCCAGGTGTATGGCACGGAATATTTGTTTTCCGGGTCGAACTGCTTGGACATTTCCATGTACTGCGGGTCAATGTTTTTGACATTTGGAATGTTGTCAAAGTTGAGTTCGGCAAGCAGGTCATTTTCCTTCATTTTCTGAATCATGTAGTCGGATGGGCAGACTACATCGTAGTTGACGCCGCCGGCTTCGATGACCGGATACATTTCTTCCAGTGTCTCAAATACGTCGTAGGTAACCTTGATTCCGGTTTCCTGTTCAAATTCCTCAATCAGGTCCGGATCAATATATTCGCCTGCATTGTAGACGTACAGTTCGTTTGAATGAGTCGTGGTGTAGCGGCTGTAGGTGCTGACACCAACGACAAGCAGAATCAGCGTGCAGGCAAGTCCCAGAACGCCGTTTTTGATCTGGTTGTTGCGTTTGCGGCGCTTGATGGTCTCTGTGTCAATCACAGTCGCATTGCCGGTGGATTTTTTCTCCGGGGCAAAGTTGGTGATCACCAGAAGCACCAGGACTGCCACGAAAATCAGCGTGGACAGGGCGTACATCGTCGGCTGGATGCCTCGGCGCACCTGGCTGTAGATCAGGGTGGATAAGGTATCCATACCGGCACCTCTTGTAAAGTGCGTAATGATAAAATCATCGAGGGACATCGTAAATGCCATCAAAAAGCCGGAGAGGATACCCGGGACGATGTCCGGAAATACGACCTTGAAGAAAGCATACAGCGGGCTGGCGCCGAGATCCAGAGCGGCTTCGTAGGTGTACCGGTTCGTCTGCTTGAGTTTCGGCATGACACTTAATATCACATATGGAATATTAAATGTGATATGCGCGATCAGCACGGTTTTAAATCCGAGAGAGATACCGAACGCGATAAATGCCAGCATCAGGGAGATACCGGTTACGATATCGGAGTTCAGCATCGGGATGTTGTTGATTCCCATGACGATGGTGCGCGGAATCCGTTTCATGCTGTTGATGTCGATGGCGGCGATCGTGCCGATGACGGTCGCGATCAGAGCCGACGCAAACGCGATGAGCAGCGTATTGTTTAAGGCATTCATGATGGCGGAATCCTGGAACATCTGCGTATACCAGCGGGTGGTAAAACCGCCCCAGACGGTTCTCGATTTTGTGTTGTTAAAGGACAAAACGATCATGGTCACGATCGGGATGTATAAAAAGAGCAGGATGAGCGCCAGGTAAAAGTCCTGGAAAAACTGTTTTAAGCGGTTATGTTTCATCAGAACGCATTGCCCTCCCCTTCTTTATCGTATTTGGCGATGAGCGCCATACTCAGTAAAATGAAAATCATCAGAACCAGCGAGAGACCGGAACCTAAGTGCCAGTTGCTTCCCTTGGTGAACTCCTGCTCGATGACATTTCCGATAAGCAGGATCTTGCTGCCGCCTAAGAGACTGGAGATAACGAAGGTCGTCAGCGCCGGGACAAATACCATGGTAATGCCGCTGATGATGCCCGGGATGCTGAGCGGAATCCAGATGTGAATGAGTGTCTGGAAATTGTTTGCCCCCAGGTCTTTGGCGGCGTTGATGGTATTATCGTCGATTTTTTCCAGCACATTATAAATTGGTAGAATCATGAAAGGCAGGAAGTTGTATACCATACCCAGAATGATCGCCCACGGTGTATTGATGATGGAGATATTTGGCAGATGGAGAAAGGAAAGAATGCCATTGATGACGCCATTTTTCTCCAGAAGCGTCTGCCACGCGAGGGTGCGGAGCAGGAAATTCATCCACATCGGAAGGATGAAGACGAATACCATGAAGCTGCCTGCCCCAATGCCGCGGCGGCGCAGCACCAAAGCCAGCGGATAGGACAAAAGCAGGCAGATGGCGGTCGCAGCCAGAGACAGACCCAGGGATAAGAGCAGCGCCTTCATATGCTCCGGTGTCGTGATGGAACAGACATTTGCCAGTGTAAATGCCCCGCTTTTGGTTGTCAGACCGTAGTATACGATCAGCAGGAGCGGGATGATGGTAAAACCGCTCATCCAGAGAATATAAGGACCGGCGAAGAGCCGTTTCACGTTTGATTTCATGCTAAGTCCGACTCCTTTCTATTCATTGACGCCCACAGCTTCCTCGTCCTCTGACGCCGGCTTGTTCATGATCTGGATGTCAAACGGGTCTACATGGATGCCGACCTTCTCGCCGACCGGGAACATATCCGTGCTGTGAACCAGCCATTCATAGCCGTCCGGTGTGGTGACTTCCATCTCATAGTGGACGCCCTTGAAAATCAGGTGGGTGACAATGCCCTGCAGCGTGCCTTCCTCCGGTTTTACGAGGTCGATGTCCTCCGGGCGGATGACAACGTCTACCGGTTGGTTTGTTCCGAATCCCTTATCGACGCAGGCAAATTTCGCACCGAAGATTTCAACCAGCTCGTCGTGGATCATCAGACCGTCCACAATGTTGCTCTCGCCGATGAAGTCGGCAACGAATGCGTTTTCCGGCTCGTTGTAGATCTGTTCCGGGGAACCCATCTGCTGGATATAACCCTGGTTCATGACAACGATGGTATCGGACATCGTCAATGCCTCTTCCTGATCGTGGGTAACATAGATAAAAGTGATGCCTAACTCATTTTTCAGACGGATCAGCTCATACTGCATGTCCTGTCGCAGTTTTAAATCTAGGGCACCGAGCGGCTCATCGAGAAGCAGGACCTTTGGCTCGTTGACAATCGCACGCGCAATGGCGATACGCTGCTGCTGACCGCCGCTCAAAGAGTCAATGCTACGATGCTCAAAGCCGTTTAGGTTTACAAGCTTTAAAGCGTACTTAATTTTGTCATCAATATATGCTTTTGATTTATTCTTAATTTTTAGCCCAAATGCGATATTATCTGCGATGCTCATATGCGGAAACAGTGCGTATTTCTGGAATACGGTGTTTAGCTGGCGCTTGTTTGGCGGAAGTTTGGTGATGTCTTCGCCGCCGAAAATTACTTTTCCTGTATTTGGGGATTCAAATCCGCCGATGATGCGGAGCGTGGTCGTCTTGCCGCAGCCGCTGGGACCTAAGAGCGTTACAAAGGAATTTTCCTTTACTGAAAGGCTCAAGTCATCCAGGACCAGGGTGTCGTCAAAGCGTTTCGAGATATGCTGTAAATCGATTAATGGCTGGCTCATGCGTTTCCTCCGTAAATAGTAAAATAATGTGTAGTATTAGAAACTTGGCGGCGAGCTGACCCAGAGGATCGTCGCGCCGGAGCGGCTTTCAAGGTAATGCGTCTTGTCGCTCGTATAGTAAAAAGATTCGCCCTTTTTGGCTTTGTACGTCCGGTTCCCCAGATGAATCAGGATGCTGCCGGAAAGAACGTAGCCAAATTCCTCACCCTCATGCGGGCTGTCCGGATAGGTGGAGCCGCCGACACCGAGTGTCAGGCGGATCGGTTCCATCGTGTTCTTCTGGGCGTTCGGGATGATCCACTGAATCTCATTTTTCAGTTCTGGATCTTCCTTGATAAAATAGTCGTTTTTTTCAAATACAATCTGCTCTTCCGGAGCCTCGTTGAAAAACTCCCCTATGGTTGTGCCGAGACACTGGAGAATATCCATCAAAGTAGCGATGGACGGGGAGGTCAGATCGCGCTCTACCTGGGAGATAAATCCCTTCGAAAGCTCTGCGCGGTCAGCCAGCTCTTCCTGCGTCAGACCCTTTAAAATTCGCAGTTCCTTTAATTTTCCTCCTATACTCAACAGAGGGAACCTCCTTTCCTGGTTTCATAGGAAATTGCGTCCTATGAAACAAAAAACGCTCCACGAGGATGCGCTAGGGCACATTCTTTTTTATAAAAACTGGGTGGGAAAACCATCCGTCCGGCGTTTTTTAGAAACATGCAAAAGTAAGATGAAAGTTTAGAAATTCTAAAATGAATGTAAAATTAATCTTTTTGTTTAGAAATAATAAACTTGCTTCCGAGTATCTATTATACAGAATGTGGGGAAGGTGTCAAGGAAAAAAACGGGAAAATCCGGGGGTTCTCAAATTGTGTGAAAAAAGAGTGCAAAAATGGCGGTATGATGATAAAATAGGGGCAGATAATTTGATAGAAACCGTTATAACGGTTCTGGGGGATCAAAGGAGGAACATTTCATGCAGGATAAGTATATGGCATATGTGGGTTCTTACTCATACAACGGTCAGGCAAAGGGAATAACCGTGTATGATGTGGATGTAAAAAAGGGAAAATTTATCTACCGGTGCGAGGTGGAAGTGGACAACTCTTCCTATTTAACTGTTTCACATGACGGGCGGATGCTCTATTCCATCGCGGACGAGGGCGTTGTGGCGTTCCGGATTCTGGAAAACGGCGCACTCAGCCGTGTGAACAGCGCAAATATCAAGGCGATGCGCGGCTGCCATATTGCGACCGATGCGGAGGACAAGTTTATCTTCGTATCCGGCTATCATGACGGCAAGGAGACGGTGGTCCGCCTGAAACCGGACGGTTCTATCGGGGAAGTGACCGACGGCGTTTACCACAAGGGACTTGGAAGCGTGGCAGAGCGTACGTTCCGCCCGCATGTGAGCTGTGCGGAGCGCACGCCGGATGGCAGATTCCTGCTGGTAGCCGATCTGGGAATTGACCAGGTCAAGATTTACAGGTTTGATGGCGAGAAGGGAACCCTTTCATTGGTGGACGCGATCCGCTGTGATTTGGAATCTGGTCCGAGACATTTCATGTTCAGCAAGGATGGAAAATTCTTGTATTTGATGTATGAAATCAAAAATGTGATTGATGTATACACGTATGAAACGGGCGATCGTGTGCCGAAGATCGAGAAGATCCAGACGATCCCATCGACCGCACCGGAGCGCACCAGCCAGCTGACTGCAGCGTGCACGATCCGGATGTCCGAGGACGAGACACATCTGTTCTGCAGCAATGCGGGCGATAATTCAGTCAGTGTCTACGAGCGCGATGCACAGACGGGGCTTTTGAAGCTGCTCTGCTGTCTGCCGATCAGCGGCGATTACCCGAAGGATATCGCGATTTTCCCGGATGGGAACCATCTGGCGTCGATCAATCACGGCAGTAACAGCATTTCTTTCTTCCAGGTGGAATATAAGGAGAAGCTGCTGGTGATGAGCGGACGCAGTGTTTCGGTGAATGAGCCAAACTGCTGTGTGATTACAAAGGTACCTACGAGAGGAAAGAAAGCAGACTAAATGGCAGAAGGAGTTAATAGCGAGAATGGCAGGATCAACATACGGAAAAATACTGACAATGACAACGTGGGGCGAATCCCACGGCGCAGGCGTGGGCGTGGTCGTAGATGGCTGTCCGGCGGGGCTTGCGCTTTGTGAGGAAGACGTTCAGCGTTATCTGGACCGCCGCAAACCGGGGCAGAGCCGTTTTACGACGAAGCGCAGCGAGAGCGATACGGTGGAGATCCTGTCAGGCGTTTTTGAAGGGCGGACGACGGGCACGCCGATCTCGATGCTGGTGTGGAACCAGGATCAGCATTCGAAGGATTACAGTGAGATCGCCAGTTATTACCGTCCCGGACATGCGGATTATACCTTCGATGAAAAATACGGTTTCCGGGATTACCGGGGCGGCGGACGTTCTTCGGGACGCGAGACGATCGGACGCGTGGCAGCAGGCGCTATCGCGGCAAAGCTGCTGGAATCCTTGAACATTCAGGTAAAAGCATACACGAAAGCGATCGGACCGGTGGAAGTGGCGCCGGATCGGTTTGATCTGGCGGAATGTGAAAAGAATAAGCTGTATATGCCGGATGCTGCCGCAGCCGCAGAGGCAGAGCAGTATCTGGAAAGGAAGATGGCGGAGAAAGATTCTGCTGGCGGTATCGTGGAATGTGTGATTGCCGGTCTTCCAGCAGGGCTTGGCGAACCGGTTTTTGATAAATTTAATGCGAACCTGGCAAAGGCAATCTGCTCGATCGGTGCCGTTAAAGGCTTCGAGATCGGAGAGGGTTTCCATGCGGCGCAGATGGCAGGAAGCGAGAACAACGACGCGTTTGTCATGGATCCGGATGGGAGCGTTGGCAAGGCGACGAACCATGCAGGCGGCATTTTAGGTGGTATGACGGATGGAAGCGAAGTTGTGTTCCGTGCGGCATTTAAACCGACCCCGTCGATTGCCGCAGAGCAGAGAACCGTCAATAAGAGCGGCGAGGAGATCGGCATCAGCATCAAGGGACGCCATGATCCGATCATTGTGCCGAGAGCGGTTGTCGTGGTTGAGACGATGGCGGCATTTGCGGCGGCGGATATGCTGCTGGGCGGCATGACGGCGCGGCTGGATCGGATTCAGGAGTTTTACCGGAAGTAAGGGAATGCAAATAAAAATTTTGGAAAAGCTGCGGCGGGCTCAGCCTGTTTGGTCCGCGGCTTTTTCTGGCATTAAATCAGGAGGCAGCAGGATGAGTGCAACAGGAATTTCAAAAGAAATAGAGACAGCAGGACAGTTAGAGGAGCTGCGCCAGGAGGTACGGATTGCCGCAGAGGAACTTCTCAGTGCGGCAAACATGAAGCCGGGACAGATTTTGGTGGTCGGATGCTCGTCCAGCGAGATTGCATCGCATAAGATCGGTTCCTATTCCAGCGCCGAGATCGGAAAAGCGGTGTTTGAGGAGCTGTATGCAGTCACCAAGTCGCAGGGGCTTTATCTGGCGGCACAGTGCTGTGAACATCTGAACCGGGCGCTGATTGTGGAAGAAGAAGCGGCGGAAAAATATGGTCTGGAGATGGTAAACGTCGTGCCGCAGCTAAAAGCAGGCGGTTCCTTTGCAACGGCAGCCTATGCGGGATTTGAACATCCGACAGCCGTAGAGCGGATTCAGGCACACGCGGGCATCGATATCGGAGACACTTTCATCGGTATGCACCTGCGCCCGGTTGCAGTTCCGGTGCGGACCTCGATCCGTGCGATCGGCGGCGCCCATGTGACGTGTGCGAGAACGAGGCTGAAATATATTGGCGGAGAGCGGGCGCATTATCTGGATGCGAAATAAAGAAAATGAGGAGTAAAAAAAACGTGGAAATCAGGAAAAATGATGAATTTGAACTGACAATCGAAGATATGAGCGAAGATGGAGCCGGGATCGGAAAGCAGGACGGCTATATCTGGTTTGTAAAAGATGCCGTGATCGGGGATCGGATCCGGGCGCGGGCGATGAAAATGAAGAAAAATTACGGCTTTGCCCGTCTGATGGAGGTGCTGGAAGCATCCAAAGACCGCGTGATGCCGGAATGCCCGGTCGCAAGACAGTGCGGCGGCTGCCAGCTTCAGATGATGAGTTATGAGGCACAGCTTCATTTTAAGGAGCGCAAGGTCTACAATAACCTGCGCCGGATCGGCGGGATGGAGAATCTGCGGCTGCCGGAGCGGGCGGATGAAGTGAGTGTGCCTGAGAATGTATCTGAAAGAAATACATCCGAAAGGATGGAGACAACCGATGCGGGGGTGAAAGCAGAGAACGTGTCGGGGAAAAGTGCCGGGGAAGGTGTGGATAAAACTATCACCATGGAGCCGATCCTGGGGATGGAGCACCCGTGGCGCTACCGCAACAAGGCACAGTTTCCGTTTGGACGCGATAAGGATGGAAGAATCATTGCCGGATTTTACGCGGGACGCACCCACCATATTGTGGAAGCGGAGGATTGCCTGCTGGGTGTCGAAGAAAATGCGGTAATTCTGGATATTATCAAGAAAATCATGGAAGAATACCAGATTGCGCCATATGACGAGGAGACGCATAAGGGTCTAATTCGCCATGCATTGATTCGGAAGGGATTTTCAAACGGCGAGCTGATGGTCTGTCTCGTCATCAATGGAAAGAAGCTGCCGCACGCGGATATTTTTGTGGAACGCTTAAAAGAAGTCCCTGGCATGACCAGTATTTCCTACAACATCAATCAGGAAAAAACAAACGTGATTCTTGGTGCGGAGCTTGTAAACTTATACGGACCGGGCTATATCACAGATAAAATCGGAAATGTATCGTACCAGATTTCGCCGCTTTCTTTTTATCAGGTCAATCCGGTGCAGACGGAAAAACTCTATGGAACGGCGCTGGAATACGCGGGGCTGACCGGTGGGGAGACTGTATGGGATCTGTACTGCGGAATCGGAACCATTTCCCTGTTTCTGGCGCAGAAAGCGAAGAAAGTGTACGGTGTAGAGATCGTCCCTCCGGCGATCGAGGATGCCCGCCGGAACGCGGCATTAAATGGCATGGAAAATGTCGAGTTTTTCGTCGGAAAAGCTGAAGAGGTACTTCCAAGGGAGTATGAAAAAAATCAGGTCTATGCCGATGTCATCGTCGTCGATCCGCCGCGCAAAGGCTGTGACAGCGTCTGCCTCGACACGATCGTCCGGATGCAGCCAAAGAGAGTGGTTTATGTCAGCTGCGATTCCGCTACACTGGCGCGCGATGTGAAATATCTGGGAGAGAGAGGATATGAGGTGGATCGAGTGAGGTGCTGCGATATGTTTGGAATGAGCGGACATGTGGAGACGTGTTGTCTACTCGTTAGGGAATGCGCAAACGATGATGAGATGGTATCCATAAAGGTTGATTTAGAAGGGATACAGTTGAATCAAGGTGAATATAAGCCGGAAGAAAAGCCGACATATGGAAACATCAAGAAGTGGATTAAGGAGAGATACGGCTTCAATGTAACAAACCTTTATATCGGTCAGATTAAGGATAAGCTAGGTATGGAGAAGCGTAAGAACTACAATATCGGCTCTGGAGAAGGTAGGGTGTCTACTTGTCCACAGGAGAAGGAAGAGGCTATTATGGAGGCATTTAAATACTTTAGATTGATATAAAAATGAAAGGAGGCATTGGTATAGGGGGTTATTTGATTTTTTTAAGAAACAAAGTAATCAACAACAGAATATAGGAATGAAAGTGGAAATCAGTACTCCAAAGGTTTCATTTGAAACGGATGAGGTTATTCCAATTGAAAAGAGAATAAAAGGTCAGCCGCCAACTTGTGATGGTTTGTATCCGCATGAAATACTTGTCCGTAGCTATTCACCGCATTTTGTTGTAAATGGAGAAAACTCTTTTGCAGGATTTTGGTGGTATAAATATGGAATTAAGGATGTAATGAAAATAGTTGAATCCTTAAAAGGAAAAGGGCTTATACAAATTGGCTCAGTAAAAGATGCCGTTAATATGGAAAAGCTTCCTGCTATAAAAGAGGAACTGAAGAAGCGCGGTCTTAAAGTATCTGGAAAGAAGGAAGAATTAGTAACAAGGCTTTTAGAAAATGCCACAGAAGAAGAGTTAAATACAGTGTTTCCTAAAAGACCATTTCAACTTACAGATACAGGAAGTGAACTATTAAAGAAGTACGAATGGATACCATTTATTCATTCAAACAATATTGAGGATTTAGATATATGGAATTTGACAGCTCTTGTTCAGCAACCACCTTATACCAAGTATCGTGACAAAATATGGGGCTATCTTAATCAACGGGGCGGTGTTCATATGAAAGAAGGAAACTTCGGATTATATCGAAATAGCAGATTTACTATGTCGGAGTTTGTAGCAAGTGAAGGTAAGAAGGATATTGCTTTTGGTCTTTTATGTGAAGTTGTAGCCTATGACTTGAGTGGATTGTCTAATGGATTTAGAATGGATTTTTTGGACATGTATTCAAAGTTCTTTTTCTCTTATGAAAATTCAAATCACACGATGGCTCCAGAAATAACAAAGCGAATACAAGAATATGGAGAAAAATTTGGATGGTCTTCAGATGAACTCCGTCAACAGTTAGTAACAGGAATTTCTAAAATCAAGCTTCCTTTTAGGCTGTTTACCAATGAAGAGTGTGCGGATATTATAATGGCAGAAATTGTTGGTGATAAGGATAAACTTAATGTAATTTATCACCAAGCAGAGGTTAGATTTAAGCAGCAATATAAGAAAAAGTAGTATTATTTGAGCAGCCCTCTTCGGAGGGGTGTTTTTATTTACAAATATTGAAAATATCTCTTGCTAAAACGCTATAAAAAAGCTATACTAATGCTACTAAAGGAAGGTGAGAAAAATGGCATTGTCGGATGAGATAATATACATAAGAAAAAAAGGGTTTTACACGCAGGTTGAGTTCGCTGAACGCATTGGAGTATCTTATTCAACTGTTAACCGATGGGAAAATGGAAAGATGAATCCTAATGTTTCTGCAATGAAGCGATTAAAAGCATATTGTGATGCCTTAAATATAGAATTTGGAAATGTTGAAAAAGCATGGTTAGATCGCTCTTTGGAAGACGAAAAGAATGAGAAAAACAAATAAAGTATGCTTACAAATACTTTTGTCTACGACATAATGAGTTTTGGGAAAAATATAAATATTCCTGGACTTTTATTGTTGGCTATGGTACGATTAAAATGAAATAACAAGGAGGTGGCTATATGCCATATGCTATAGATTTATTTTGTGGAGCAGGAGGATGCTCTGAAGGACTGATACAATCAGGATTTCATATCCTTTTCAGTTCGGATATAAGTGATATGGTAGAGGTGACGTATAAATATCGTCATGCACAGTTAGGACTTATACAAGGTCAAAATACTTGGTTTGAAAGAGCGGACATCAGAAATCTTCATGGAGATTTTATCAATCAAAAAATCAGTGAATTAGAGATTTTTCGTAATCAAGATGTTCCAGAAATTGACTTGATGATAGGAGGACCTAGTTGTCAAGGTTTCTCTCGCGCAGGAAGGCGTGATAAAGAAGATCCGAGAAATTTATTATTTGGAGAATATGTTAGAGTAATAAGCGAAGTAAAGCCTAAATACATTGTTCTTGAAAATGTGGAGGGCTTTATGGATATGCAGTTTTTGGGCTATAAAGGATTAAATTTATATGATGAGGAGGGAAATCTTGTTGAGGAAGGACCAGTGTATCCAGATGGTTCTGTTACACCGAATATATTAACAGCTGAGTTAAATAGAATTGGTTATAGCACTTTGGAACCAAGTATTTTGAATGCAGCAGATTATGGTGTTCCACAGAGAAGAAACAGAGTTATTTTTATTGGATATCGAAATAATCTGCCTGCCCCTTCATATCCAGAGCCTACAGTTGAAGCCGGACATCATCTATCCTTAAGGGATGCTATTGGTGATTTAGTAAATGATGCCAATATAAGAAATAGAGTTAATCAGAGACTATCTGATTATCAAAGAGATAGTAGAGCAGGTAGAACACCATCATTTGTTACAGGACAGCCAATTCCTTGTGATAGAAGGCATCTTCAAAATCTTGAACTTCCTAATGCAACAGATGTTGTTTTGGAAAGATTTGACTTGTTTAATCAAGGTGAATCGGGTTCTATGTTGAGAAAAAGAATAAAAGAGCAGGGAATAGATACTACAGGCAAAAATGCACTGATTCAACTTTGTTGTGAAAAACTAAATATGCAAGCGGATGAGGTTGTTAATTTGTTTAGAAATGTGAATGCTCCAGATGATGCTATCGATATACTTCTAACAAAGAAAAATATTCGACAGAGATTAGATTCTACAGAGCCATCACCAACCGTAGTTACACTTCCAGATGACTATATAAATCCGTGGGAGGCAAGAACAATTAGTGTTAGAGAAATGGCTAGGTGCCAATCATTTGATGATTCTTTTGAATTTCTTGGGAAGAGAACTACTGGGGGGCTGAAAAGACGTGTTGAGGTGCCACAGTGCACACAGGTTGGAAATGCAGTTCCGCCTTTATTAGCGAAAGCAGTTGCAGACGAAATTATGAGAGTTTTATAAGATAAAGGGTAGCCCATTAATTGGACTACCCTTTGTTTGTTCAGTGAATGTGAATTATATATCAATATGATTACAGTTCAACAACTTCGATTTCACCAAATAAATCTGATTTTGCATACGGTTTTATACGCCATGCATTACCGTGATTTTTTCCTATGTAACGACCTTCTTTTGTTGTGTAGCCACGCCAATCATAAGTGATAATACCAGACTTGATTAATGAAAGAAAGGTTGTAAACTGTGGGGCTCTAGAAAACTCAATTTCATTGTATTTGAACTGAACCATCCCATCAATTTCTCTGCTTTCAGCTTTGACCCATAGAGTTGATGGATGTTTTGCATATAATTGTTGACGTAAGTCATCAAAATGCCAATATGCAGCAACTTCAGGTTTTCCAGTATTTGAATTACGCCAAACAAGATTTACTGTACGTTCTTCATCATTAACATGAAGATAAAAGCCTTGATTGTTTTGTGGGGCGTCCATTGAACCGATGGTAATGTAAAGGCTATTGGCACCAGGATGCTTATCTGATTCATATCCATATATTCTAGCAAATGCGGATACTCTGTTTCTATCTGATGGTTCATATTCTGCTACTCTAGTACCTTCAAATTGTGGACGCAAAGTGAAAAGAGTATCTAGAGTATTGCTACCACCTTTGGATTTTACTTCAATTAGTCCATTGTAATCTGCGTCAACACGGTTATTTGTATTTATTCCTAAAAGACTTTCTAAAGTGTCTCCGACATCCTTCGGTGCTATTGGACCGTATCCTTTTGAATTATCAAAGAAACCACCATGAATAATTTCATATAAGCGAGGTTTGATTCGATAGAACAAATCGGTAATGGCATCCATACCAATGGCATTGAGTAAATCATTTTCGGTTGGAATATTGTGAGTAAGATTGATTATGTATATTACAGGAGTGCCATCGGTTTGTTTGAAAATGGAAATATAGAGAAGATCGCCTTCATTGATTTCTCCAGATTCCATTTTGCGTTTTATTGTTTCGATGGAAAAACGTCTATCACCACGATTATTTGATACACGATAGAACTTTAATTTGATAACATCAGTTTTACCATGCTGAACAAATAATGCATCATATGTCACACCATATTTGCCACCATGCTCTAACTGCTCATAGTCGACAAGTCCATTGTCAAATAATAAATCTCTTAGAATACCATTAGCATCTAAATTGTTTTTGTCAATCATTGTATAAGTCATACGGATTAAAGCATAATCTTCATTGCGATATTTACGTATCATATTAATCACATTTGTTTCATCTGAATAAGGTGTAAAAATCATATTTTTTCCTCCGTTCTTGAAAATAAACTGTACATATCTGCATCAACTGTGTAAGCCATTGCATATAAGGTCCTAATTGTTGGATTTTGTGCTTTACGATGCATAATTCTACTTACAATTGCGGTTTGAATATCAGTTGCTCCATAAAATTCAATCTGTTTAAGCTGTTTGTTTCTCATAACTTTTTGAATGTTTTCAATGAAAACAAGAAGATAATCATCTTCAGTAAAAGTTAATGAGTTGAATGAATTGTCACTTAATAAATCATTGAAATAATTTCTTGAAAACAAAGCAGGAAATGGTGCATTTAATTTACGAGCAAGGTTAAGTGCTGTTATGTATTCGATATTTTGTTCGCCGTATTCTAATAATGAAAGGCAACCACGGTCGTATTTTATTGAAGAGGCTAATTCAGCAATACCGAGTCCTTGTGCTTCGCGAGTTTTTCTAATATTGGCACCAAATACTAATAAGATATCCTTTGGGTTAAATTCTGAATTCAAACTGATCACCTCCTGACATTATTTATTATATTCGAATATGCCCTCTTATTCTTGACTTATAACCGTCAATATAGGGGGTAAATGATAGCGACACCAAATTCAATCTTAATATTTTTTCTAAAACCGTAAGATTTCACCCCTTCCCAAAGCTACATATTAGGAGGCGGTGATTTTTCTGTTTTCTCCGTTTCTTTGCTCTCGCAGATTTACCGTCTCCTAAAAATAAATAAAGCCTGATTACGTATAAGGGCTGGTATTTCATATCTGTAACCACAAGGTGAAGGATATGAGTTACTAGGATAACTATGCCCTTTTTGTAATCAGGCTATTTTTATGTCTAGTTATGTCAGCTCTTTTCGTGACAGACGGGAAGGACGGTATATGAAGACAGTTAGTTACAAAGATCCGTATGAACCACTTTCTGTAGTCATACAGATTAATGACGATGATGAGGAAGGCTTGGAGGAAATATTGGCATTTTTAAATGATGATGCAGGGCTGACACAGAACATGGAACGAAAGGAAAGATACCACACGAAGTATCACTTGGAAGGTCTTACCTATGACGGAGTTGATTATGCATCGCAAGAAGACTTGGAGGCAGACGTGGAGATGAGTGAGGAGGAGAAGCTGATTGATGCTTGGATGCAAGAAAACCTTACGGTGGTACAGTATCAAAGGTTCAAGCTTTTTATTGAAGGGTTATCCATCCGCGAGATAGCAAAAACAGAAAGCATTGATTACAGTTCTGCAAATGAATCTATCAAGGCATCGCAGAAAAAACTCAAGAAAATCTGTGAAAATACCCCATCAAAATGCCCTTTTAAATCTCCGTATAGTGAGAACAAGAGAAAGGAGGAATAAGCCGATGTATGAGAAACTACCGCAGGAATTAAAGGACTATCCGTATATGAAACTACGTAACGAGGTTATTTCTCTTGAGAATAGTCTTAGGGAGGTAGAGGATACTATTAAGAGCATTGAGAGTCAGCAGGTTACAAAGGACAATTTATTTCGCTTTATACTTGAGTTCGGTAGAGCCTATAAAGGTTTGTCGGAAATTGAGAAGAAAAATCTTGCTAATCAGTTTATAGAAAAGATTGAAATTTTTCATGAGGAAAGAGATAATGGTTCTGTGATTAAGAGTGTCACATTTCGTTTTCCTATCAAGCTTGGAGGAAAACAGTTTGAGAAGATAGAGGTCAACGGACAAACGAGTGGTGACCTCGTTGAGACGGTTGTCTTGATGTCAAGAAAAGATAAATAAGTGCCAGAAAGTGGCGTATTTCCTGGCTTTTTCGGAAGTTGGGATGTAAGACCCGACATCTGAAAAGGCCCGGTTTTCTTATATGGAAACATATCTACGGCAAAATATGTGTCAGGTTGTAACCTCGGATTGGATGTCACGATTTGAGACAGTGGATTAGATGTCAGGCATTTCGGGCTGATTTTTGAAAAACGGAAAGAGCTGACAACCAATCCGGCAACTCGACCGTTTTTGGTGTTTGTAGGCAGTGGAATAGATGTGAAGGAAAAATTCGGTGAATCGGGATTTGAGGAGATAGAATAGTGAGAACATATAAGAATAAAGACGAACTTAAAAACGAGATAAATAAAAGCTTTGCAAAGTATATATCAGAATTTAATGATATTCCGGAATCCTTAAAAGATGAGAGAATTGATGAGGTTGATCGAACTCCTGCAGAAAATCTTGCTTATCAGGTTGGATGGACAGCGCTCATTCTTAAATGGGAAGCAGACGAAAGAAAGGGTATTCAGGTCAAAACTCCCTCTGATAACTTTAAGTGGAATCAGCTTGGTGAATTATATCAGTGGTTCACAGATACATATGCGCACCTGTCACTGCAAGAGATGAAAGACATGTTGAATGAGAATATTAATTCTATTTATACAATGATCGATTCGCTAAGTGAGGAAGAATTATTTAAACCACATATGAGAAAATGGGCTG
>OGMW01001566.1_pt1 | contig 19266 bp, 12 predicted proteins | sample 1573281 | NCBI WGS metagenome assembly OGMW01 (sample SAMEA2581907, study PRJEB24529) | metagenome | biome: Human gut stool | place: China | collected 2011 | reverse complement strand
GAGAATGCCCTGTCGCAGGCCATGGCTGACAACAATGCGCGGATCATTGACAGTGCGGAAGGCGGTAACGCGCCGATTTCACCGGACCGCAACAAGATTATCCTTCTTGGTGTGGTGGTCGGATTGGGATTGCCTACCGTTGTATTCCTGATGATTATGTTTATGGATACCCGGGTACATGGCCGCAAGGATATCGAAGGGGCTGTCAGCATTCCTTATTTGGGTGAGATCCCTATTGATAAGGAGAAAAAGAATGTTCAAAAGGGAGAGGGATCGGATGATGGTGAGAATATCGTTTCCGAGGCTTTCCGCGTCTTGCGTACCAATATGAACTTCCTGACCAGAAAAGCCCAGCAGATGCAGGTCATTACCTTTACTTCCTTTAATGAAGGGGCCGGAAAATCATTTATTTCCTATAATCTGGCCATGAGTCTGGTGCGTGCCAAGAAAAAAGTGGTGATTGTGGATCTCGATGTCCGTAAGGCTACCCTGACTCATCGGTTATGCCAGCACAGGACGGGAGTGACCAATTATCTGTCTGACGATTCGGTAACTGTAGACAGCATCATTCAGAAACAGGACTATTTTGATGTCGTAGCTGCCGGACCGGTTGCGCCGAATCCTGCCGAGTTGCTGATGGATGAGCGTCTGGATGAACTGATCGCCGAGCTGCGCAAAAGATATGATTATGTCATTGCCGACAGCGTGCCAATAGGTATCATTGCCGATGCGGCCATTGCAAACCGAATAGCCGACCTGACCATCTTTGTAGTCAGAGCCGGACGGTTGGACAAACGTCAGTTGCCTGATCTGGAGAAACTCTATAAGGATAAGAAACTGAACAATATGGCTTTGGTTCTCAATGGCGTGAATCCTAAGCACCATGGTTATGGATACGGTTACGGTTATGGCTATGGTTACGGGCATTACGGCTATGGTTACGGAAAACAAAAAAAGAAAAAGTGATAGAACAAAGAAAGAATAAAGTTTGTGAGTGTTTGATAAACTGTAGATATTAAAGTAAAAGAAAGAGAGGTAAACATGAAAAAAACAAAGTATTTGGCTCCTTTTACCAAAAGTTCATTGGTGGAATTGGAAGGTAGTTTTTGTGCATCAATTGTTGATGAAGATAAACAAGAGAAACCGACAATTTCTATTCAAAATCAAGACGTTGGAGCAACAAGTGATTATTTTTCAAATGATAGTGAATGGGATTATTAATATAAAGAGATTTTACAATGAAGAAGTCTTTATTTTTGGGAACTATATTAGTGGGACTTTTGGCATCTTGTCAAGATGACTCACTTCAGACAGGCAAACCAGCTGCTACAGGGGATGAAATTCAATTTTCAGCCAATCATGCGGATTATGAATTTGCAGGTAAGAAAACCCGTACGGTTTATGGAGATCGTGACGGTGATTCATATCCAGTATATTGGGTAAATAATGATGAAATCGGTATTTTTTGTCCACAAGCTGCGAATCATTCTAATACACCCAATAATGAATTTCATTATAAGGTCATAGTTGATGGAGAAAAACAATCAACTGGAACTTTGGCAAAAATCAATATGGGTGAAAATGGTTTGCAATGGGGCACTGCTGACGAGCACCATTTCTATGCAATTTATCCTGCATCTGCATCAGAAGGTGGTGTTAGTGCTACTCAGGTGAAATGTTCTATTCCTGTGCGTCAGGACCCTTTAAGTATTGAATTTGATGGAAAAGACACATATACTGCATATCCGAATATGAACTATGCATATATGTATGCTCATAGCAAAGCCAGTCGTTTGACTGAAGGTGATAAACCTATTACTCTTGATTTTAAGCCTCTTGTAACAGTAATTGAAGTAACAGTAAATGGTCCAAAGGCTGGAACAGTAGATGGTGATTCTTATCAGGTGTCTCAGGTGTCTATACGTTCTAACGAAAATATCGCTGGTGAGTTCCTGCTTACAATTGATAAGAATTTCGGTGCAGAAGACGGAAAATGTACTCAGGTTGACAATGGTACTGTAAGTAACCTTATTACAATCCCTACTTATCAGGATGGTAAGCCTGTTACTTTGAAGACTGGTCAGAAACTTGTGGTTAAAGCATTCATGTTGCCTTATGCTGCTCCTGCAAAGGCTCAGACTGCAGTTACTGTAAATATGGTAGGACAGGGTAGTAATACTAAATTGTTGCAAACAGCTGATATACAGTCTCAGAAAATAAATATCACTTCTTTGCCTGCATTGAAAGGTACTGACTTCTATTATTGGATGAGTGCTATGGACAAGAGAACATACTTCTCACAGCTGTCTATACCTGGTACACACAATGCTTATAGTTATGATGCAGATGTTGTAGGTACAAATACTGTGATGGGCCCTTACCAAAAATTGGATATTGAACAGCAGTTTGCTGCAGGTGCACGTGCTTTTTCTTTTATGGTTGGATTCCAAAATGCGGATAAAGCTAATGATGCTGTTGGTTTTGGATCTTTTCCTGAGGCGTCTTGGACAAACTGGAATAATAATTATGACTTATACACTTATGATGCAAATAGTTCGCGTACAGAATTAACAGAAGCTTTGAATTCTTATGTGCAAATGCTTGATAGTAGAATTACTGAATATAATGACAAATATGGCAAATTAGGAAGAAAATGTCAGGAGTTTATCGTGTTGAATATTAATTTCAAGCAGTTAAGAACTAGTGGAGATGATAATTCTGGAAAATACTTGGAAGTAAAACGATGGATTAAAGAAATAGATAGAATTTTGGATGGTTATAATCCTTCTAGTGTAAATGGCATTAAATTGGAAACAAACTTAAATGCTAATACTACGATAGAAGATTTGATGGGTAAAATTGTAGTTTTTGTTAATTATCAGTGTCCAGATTTACCTGATTCTGAAGGTAAAATAGATCGTTATTTATTTGGCGAAGAATATGCCGGTTATACTTATAATCCTTTAACTGATGCAACAAACTATGTATTCATGCGTCAGGCTTATAATACAAGCGGTACTGATATTTCTTCACAACTATATGCCCAGAATGACCGTGATATAGACTATCCATATTATATGACACCGGAAAATGCATCTGGAATCACTGTATGGAAACAGCATTTGGAACGTCTGAACAACCCTAATCTTTCTGTTCCGAATTGGAGTGATAACGGACGTGTTGATAAGAAAATATCTATTGTTAAAGATTTCATACAGCAGGCAATCAACAATAATAAGCCAGAGGCTGGTGATGCAGGCTTGAGAAACTGGTACATAAATAGTTTGGGCGGTTTCTGCGTTGTAAATGACAACTCAAGTTATAATCTAGCTTTAGGACAGAGTGGTAATACTGTTGCAGCTGCGAATGCAATCAACGGTCCTATTTACAATTATCTGATTGATCCAACCAATAACTCAGCTCCTATCGGTGTTGTGCTGATGAATTTCTTTGGTTGTGACTATATTCAGAATGAAGATTCTCCAATGAATGTATATGGTAAGTGGTTGCCACAGACAATCATTGAGAACAACTTCCGATTCGAACTTAAGCGTAAGGAAGGAGGTAGCACAGATTTGAATTATGATGCTACTTTTGAAGAAGGCGGCAATGTGATAGAATGATGAAACTCAACAAGGAAGCTGTTCTGGACATAAAATCTGGGACAGCCTCTTTTACTCTTTTATATAACTAACAAATCAATGAAACAAAAGAAGAACGGATTGATAGGCTGTTTGCTCGTTTTTACCGGTTTGATGGCAGCCTGTACAGAGCTGGAGGAACCTTCTTCTTCCATGCAGGAGAAAATTTGTATAACCGGAACACTCGACGGCTTTTCGGCATTGTACTCTACCCGTACACAAGTGGGAGGTATGGCCGAAAACGGGGCTTTATTTATGGAATGGTCTGTAGGAGATCAAGTGGGGGTGTTTGGTAATAGTACTGTGAATGCTACGTTTACAGGTAATCACTCTTCGCCTGCTGCTCAGACCACATTTTCAGGTAGTGTGACCGCTGGTGATACCCCCAAGTATGCTTACTATCCGTTCAGTGATAATGTATCGAATCTGCAGGCTGTTCCTGTTTCAATACCCACAGAGCAGATTTATGCCGATGAAAACTCTATTGCAGCTTATGATGTGAAAGCCACAGATGCTATTGCCAATTTGGGTGGTGGAAACTATCAGTTGAAAATGCGTCAGATGGTTTCGCTGGTACGTTTTGAGTTCAGTCTCACAAATGTAGATGGCTTGTCAGTGGATGAGAAGTTACAGCGTGTGACGCTGGAGACGGGGGCTCCTGTAACAGGAAACTATACATACGATCTTACCAATCTTGACAAAGGTTTTACAGGTGTGACAGATGCTCAGAACACTTCTTTAAATTTAACTTTTGTAAACCAGCCTTCACTTTCGGAAACCGTGATTGCGTATGCGGTTGCAGCGCCTGGCGCGCAGAAGGGGACTACATGGCATTGTACATTCCTGACAGACAAGCATGAGGTGTCATTTACGACAGAAGCACTTTGTGATTTCGAAGCAGGAAAGTATTATATCATGCCATTGAATGCAACTGTTCTGGAACATAATAATGCTGTTATTGATGAAGCGCCTGTTCAAGAGGAAACAGCAAACTGTTATATGATCAATACAACAGGTGAACATTCTTTCCTTGCCACGGTTATAGGTAATGGTCAAAAAGGTATTATTCCAGGAGCAGGATTCCATACTGAAACGGCATATATCAGTCCAAAGTCTGCCAAATTACTATGGCAGGATGTGGATGGTTTCATTGATGCGTCTACTGTCAGACTTGGTGATGACGGACGTTGTTATTATACGGCGAATAAGAATGTTGGTAACGCAGTGATTGCTGTCTATAGCGGTGATAATCAAACCGGTGATATCTTATGGAGCTGGCATATCTGGGGCGTTGGAGATGAAATGCCTGTTGATGAGGTCTATACAAATAAGATCGGTGCCAAGTTCACTGTGATGGACCGTACATTGGGTGCCCATTCCAAGACTTCAGAATATGTGACATTATATCAATGGGGACGTAAGGATCCGTTCCCAAACAGTTCGGTATATTATGTAGATGGAGCTGCTCAGGAAGTGGAAACTTCTTTTCCTATCTATGTTTCTCAGACTGGAACTATTCAAGAAACAGTACAACATCCGGGTGAGATGCAGAAATATATCGACAATACTCATGGCAATTGGATGGGAGAAGCCAACAATTACCTTTGGGGAGACGCAAATTTAACAAAGCCAGCATGGCCGGATTATTTGGAAGATCCCATTGCATGTGCCGGATGGACTGATGTGAAGACTATCTATGATCCTTCTCCTGTAGGGTATCGTGTGGCAAACAAGTATACATGGTCAGGTTTTGTAAAGAGGAACGATGGCAATACATCTGGAATTTCAGGTACAACGAGCAGGCTTGATTACATTAACTATGTCAAGTATGACAATGGTTTTTATTTCAAGAAAAATGAATCGGATACAGAAGGTACATATTATCCGCAAACTGGTAGCCGATACGGATCAACAGGTACGATGTGGTCTGCTGGACAAGGGTCTGTGCTGATGAGGGGTGGTGCTGCAAGATATTGGTCGGCTTCTCCGCATAATGCGGGAAATACAGCTGAACCCTATTCCGCATATATGACGATTGGTTCCTATACAGACGTAAACGGATCAACTCCCTGGGGAGCCGAAAATAAAATCAATGTCTGCGACTTTACTTCCAGCCGTCGCGATGCGTGTGCGGTTCGTTGTGTAAGAGAATAGAATTGAAATAAATAACAAAAATGTATATACTATGATTAAGAAAACATTTGTTGCAGCTTTAGCGATGCTGGCTGCAGGTTCAGGATGGGCTCAGACGGAGCAGACTGATAATAATGTGAAGGAACAGGTGGAATATACTGGCAGTAAGTATCAGGTAGAGACCAATAATTTCTGGGACAACTGGTTTATTACAGCCGGTGCCGGTCCGCAGATCTTCTTCGGTGACCATGACCGCCAGATTGGTGTAGGCAAGCGTATCTCTCCGGCTTTGCAGGTGGCTATCGGCAAGTGGTTTACTCCTGAAATGGGAGTCCGCATTACTTACAGTGGCCTTTCTGCCAAGGGAGCAACCCGTTGGGGAACTGCTCATTCCACAGGTGAACAGGTATCGGGGTGGGGCTCTGGTCTGTATTACTCCAAGTTCAAGTTCTTTAACGTGCATGCTGACGCCTTGTTCAATTTCTCCAATATCTTCTGCGGATATAACGCCAAGCGTATCTGGAACAGTACACCGTACGTAGGTGTGGGTTGGATGCGCACCTGGGAATCACCTACTGCCGGCAACATCACTATGAATGTGGGCTGGATCAACTCATTCCGGCTTTGTGACGCGTTGGATTTCAATATTGATATTCATGCAGCATTGGTGGATGATGCCATCGACGGTGAAACGGGACAGGCGAAGTTTGACGGTATGTTGAATGCTACGGTCGGTCTGACCTATAAGTTTAAGGAACGTGGTTGGGACCGCAGCAAGAGTACGACCATTGTCCGTTACGATCAGTCAGAGATTGACGCCATGCGTGATAAGCTGAATGCGATGAGTGCCGAGAATGCCAAGTTGAAGAAAGCTTTGGCTGATGGCAACGAAAAGCAGGCGCGTGAGCTGGTCAACAAGATTGCAGCTGCCAATTTTGTTGTATTCGAGATCGGTAAGAGCGACCTTTCTAATGAGGCTCGTGTAAATCTCGGTTTGTTGGCTCGTGTCATCAAGAGTATCGACAACAAGACCGTCTATACGATTACAGGTTATGCCGATGCCGGAACAGGTAGCGAGAAGCTCAATGAACGTTTGAGTAAGGCCCGTGCGGAAGCCGTATACGAATGCCTGGTTAACGAGTTCAAGGTACCGGCATCACAGCTTCAGATCGATTACAAGGGTGGTGTAGAGAACATGTTCTATGACGATCCGCGCATGAGCCGTGCCGTAATCATGAAGAGCAAGTAATAAATATCGATTTTACGATTTGTTAATTAAAGGAGGAAAGAGGATGTGTCCATCGTGGCATATCCTCTTTTTTTGGTATTGCTCGGCATGAATGTAAAACAAAAGCCTGATGTGTCCATCGGTGTAAGCATGCGATGAGCTACAGGTCTAATAAAACAATAATTTTTATGGTTTTTATTTCTTAAAAATGCATATTACTGATATTCTTTTAAAATAGAATTGTATTTTTATGATTTTATTTTATATTTTTGTATTATACAATATAATCATATATGATACAGGAAATTAAAATAAAGAACTTTTTGTCTTTTCGAGATGAAGTCGTATTTAGCTTCGAGGCCTCAAATGATAAATTTGCAGAAGATTGTCAAGTGGTAACGTTGGCCGATTCAGCCCAGACTCGTCTGTTACGTTTTGCTATCGTGTATGGCTATAATGCATCAGGGAAGAGCAACTTGCTTAATGCATTTGGTTTCCTAACCTATTTTTGGGATTATGACCCGAGTTCTGCTGATTTGGGAACCAAAATTCGTCCATTTCGTCTCAATTCATCTTCCCAAAATGAACCCACTAAGTTTGAACTGGTTTTTTTTGTGGATAATACAAAATATGATTATCAGTTGGAACTGAATTCTAAGAATGTTATTCTTGAGAAACTCTCTTATTATAAGAGTACTCAGCCTGTCATGCTATTTGAAAGAGTGATGCGTAACGGGCAGTCGGAAGTTATGTTTAATAATCAGAATGGAGATAAGGTCACATCTGCCGTCAAAGATAAAATAACGGTAGAATGTTTGAAGAACATATCGTTTTTTGTTGCGAGAGATAAGGCAAACGCTAATCTTCCTTTGATAGATGCTGCTAAAATATGGCTGAGAAAACATATCATGAATTTAGTTGAACCTCGGATAGATTTGACAGGATATGCTCAAAGAAAAACTTCCAATGATAACTCACTTGTCAAATATCTCTTAAGCTTTCTGCAAGCAGCAGACTTCAATGTGACTAATATTACTACGGATGTGACTACTGAAAAATTATCAGAAGATGCGCTGAATTTTATTATAGATCATCATGCTGTTCCAGATGATGAACGTGAACGCTTGATTTCTGAGAAATCATATAAAAGACTGATGACAACCTTTGAGCATACTGTAGAAGATGAATCTGGTAGAAAGTCATATAATTTCTCATTGGGCGAGGAATCGCTTGGGACTTTGAAAACCTTTGGCATAGAGACAGCTTTATATCAAGCTGTTCAAAACAATGCTTTTCTACCTGTAGATGAGATTGAAAACTCATTGCATCCTATGCTGCTTGAAAAAATATTGTATGAATATTTAAAGATACCGACAAGAAGCCAAGTCGTAGTAACTACGCATAATGATGGCCTGTTGGATCTGGTCGGTGATTTGATTCGTAAAGATTCCATTTGGTTTACAGAGAAAGACAAAGCCGGTGTAACAGATTTGTACAAATTGACAGATTTTAGGGGTGTAAATCGTATCGCATCTATACGGGAGGCATATAGAAACAAACGTTTTGGAGCGACAATGGGAGATGGAAAGTAGAGAACTGAAAGCATCAGAGCAAGCGCATTATTTTGAACCGGTTGCTCAGGCCGGTGATATAGGAGAGGGGACAAGGGAAATGCATCCTTTGTATCCTTTTGTGGTGAGTGGCGGAAAAAATACTGAAAGGCATTATTTCATTCATGTCAGTGCGATATCAGATAAGTATAAATTTAATATTCGTCCTAAATACTTTGGAGATGAGTCTGCTTATACTGAAGTGTTTCCAAAGAGAATTGCTGAAATACTATCTAAGAATGCAGACGCCAAGATTTTTTGCGTGTTTGACATGGATACCGTAGTGAAGTATGGACTACAGAATAAGCATAAAGATTTCGTAGCAGCCTTGGATTCTGAAATCAACAGCGGTCAGGTCGTATTATGTGAAAGTATGCCTTCGTTTGAATTCTGGTTATTGCTGCATTTTACAGATTATGAAGGACTCTTAAAGAATTATTCAGAAGTTTCAAACGTGTTGGCTCCTTATCTCAAACCTTATTTTAACAGTTCGACGGTGTCTTTCAAGAAATTGATAAAGAGAGACAAGTACTTAAAAGATTCTGCTTGGGTAAAACTTCTGCTTGAAGAAGGCCGATTAGAAGATGCCGTAGAGAGGGCGAAGGTCTGCCTTTCAAGAGAAATAAATGAAAGCGGAGAACATTCATATACCAAAGTGTTTAAGGCGTTCGAATGATTTTTATTTCCTTGCCGAATGTTCTGAAAGCCAATATCAAAGAATGTTGCTTGTCTTACGTCCAAAGAACTGACGGTTTGACCCTGTGACCAGAGCCGACAACACCTTAATTCGTTCCTGCAGATTCTTTATCTGTTCAGCTTGAGAAGGTGCATTTGTTCGAAAGCTTACTGTTTCTTCTCAGTGATTAAATGTATCACCAGATTATGGTAGAAATTGGTGTGAATTAATTTTTCTTACCAGATAAGTAAAATCCTTTCTGTCATCGGTCAGATATTGAAAACCGCTGGTCAATACTATTTCCATTTTGTTATCAATAATCAGATAACGGTCATGGCTGTCTGTGAGTTTTTCTTCACTCAGATTCCAAAAACTGCATGTGGAGCTTAATTCAGCCTGTTGATATTCCGAAAAACTACCACAAGCAAATCTGATAGTCAACTTTCGTTTGGGAAGAATTTCCTTTAGTACTTCAATATTTCGCTTTTCAATTTCTTGGCCGGAACAACCAAAGTATTTATCATAAACAATGATTTCAGCCTTAATGTCCGAACACAATGCCTTTATATGGGAAATGGCTTTGTTTTTTAATAAAAAACTGCGATTTGAGGGTTATGAAGATGAGAAAAATATTGTTTCTTTATTAGTGTTCTTATAAAGATCAATAATGGTCGGAATGGTTTGTCGGAGATGCGGAAAGTAACGATGGAGAGACATTCCTCCTGTTAATCCCAAATCCGACCGGAACGGCCCGTAAAACTCATCACAAGTTTTACGGGCCGTTGTTCGGTTTATATTCTTATTTGATTCATTCATAAGCTTTTTTAGAATCTGTTTATGTCGGGACGGCTGTGAGCCTTTTTCATGATCAGAAACTGGTTTTGATCCGTCGCATTGCTTCTATGCAGTCTTCACGGCGTCCGAAGGCCGTCAGACGGAGGAAGCCTTCGCCGGCCGGTCCGAAACCGACACCAGGGGTTCCGACTACATGGGCATCATAAAGCAGACGGTCGAAGAATTGCCATGAGGTGAGACCGTCCGGTGTCTTGAGCCAGATGTACGGGGCGTTCTTGCCGCCATAGACATCGAATCCGGCTTCGGTCAGTCCTTCGCGCAGCAAACGTGCATTTTCCATGTAATAACCGATGGTAGCCTTGACCTGCTCACGGCCTTCAGGACTGTAAATGGCTTCTGCTCCGCGTTGTGTGATATAGCTGGTACCGTTGAATTTGGTGCACTGGCGACGGTTCCATAACGGGTTGAGGCTGACCCGCTCGCCACTGAAGGTTGCAGCTGTCAGTTCTTTCGGCACCACGGTATAGCCGCAACGTACGCCCGTGAAACCTGCAGTCTTGGAGAAACTGCGGAATTCAATGGCGCAGCGTTTGGCACCTTTGATTTCATAAATGGAGTGGGGAACGTCCGGTTCCTGTATGTAAGCTTCATAAGCGGCATCGAAGAGGATAAGCGTGTCGTTATGCAGGGCATAGTCCACCCATTTCTTCAGTTCGGCTTTGGTCAGGGTTGTTCCCGTCGGATTGTTGGGGTAACAGAGATAAACCATGTCGATGCGTTCTTTCGGAATTTCCGGTACGAAATTGTTTTCTACCGTGCAGGGCATGTAAGTCACGTTGCTCCAGCGGCCGTCGGCTCCCAGTTCACCTGCCCGTCCGCACATGACGTTGCTGTCGATATAGACCGGATAGATGGGGTCGGTCACGCCCATACTGTTGTCCCAACGGAGTATCTCACCAATGTTTCCCGTATCGCTCTTGGCACCGTCATTGATGAAGATTTCAGAAGGAGAAAGACTGATTCCCCGTGAGGCAAAATCGTGTTTGAGGATTGCTTCGATGAGGAAACCGTAACCCTGCTCGGGACCGTAACCGTGGAACGTGTCGGCTGATGCCATCTCGTCGACGGCCTTGTGCATGGCCTTGATGCAGGCATCGGGAAGAGGACGTGTGACATCACCTATACCCAGACGGACAAGCGACTGTTTGGGATGGGTGACTTTGAATGTATTGACTTTCTTGGCAATGTCCGAGAAGAGGTAGCTTCCCGGCAATTTGAGATAATGTTCGTTGATTAGAGCCATATAGGATAATTTGATTAACAGTTTTCGATTTTCTTTTCACCATTGAAGACGATGACGGCTGGTCCCGTCATATAGACGCGGTTGTCTGATTCACACCATTCGATATGCAGCGTTCCGCCGTCCATGACGACATCGGATTCCCGTCCGCAATGTCCGCCGGCAGCTGCGGCCACGGCTGTGGCACAGGCTCCGGTTCCGCAAGCCATGGTGATGCCTGAGCCCCGTTCCCATACGCGCATCCGGATGCTGCCGTCGGGTCTGATCTGGGCAAATTCCACATTCACGCGATCCGGAAAAAGCGGATGGTGTTCTAATGCCGGACCGACTACCGTCAGATCCATCTTTTCCACATCGTCCGTGAAAATGACCAGATGGGGATTGCCCATATTGACTGCGATGCCCTGTCTGAAAGCATAACCTTCACCCAGGTCAACGGGGTGGATATCGACAGGTTCGCCCATTTCTACCGTAACGGCACTGACGGTTCCTTTTTCATCCGGATGCAAATATAATGTTTTTATACCGGAAAGCGTTTCCAGTGTGACCGTTGTTTCCCGTGTCAGTCCGTATTCATAGAGGTATTTGCCGATGCAGCGGCTTGCGTTGCCGCACATGCGGGCTTCCGAGCCGTCGGCATTGAATATCCTCATGCTGAAGTCCGCCTTGTCGGAACAGCCAATCAGGACAAGACCGTCGCTGCCTATGCCCGTATGCGGTTTGCTCCATTCAATGGCCAGGGTTTCCGGGTCCGCTATCGGATACCGGATGGTATTGATGTAGATATAGTCATTGCCTGCACCATGCATCTTCGTAAACCGGATGACGGTCGGTGCGGCATAAGCATGGGGATAGGCGGATGTTTTCTTGATCGTGTTCATAATGTAGTTGCAAATAAAGTAAGTGATGGGGGCAGTGTGCCTGCCCCTTTATTTCTGGTAGGCTGCTTCGTGTACACCGGCTACGGCACGTCCGCTGGGGTCGTTCAGGTTTTTGAATGAGGCATCCCAGGCCAGTGCTTCGGCCGTTGAGCAGGCTACGCTCGGTACGCTAGGCACACTCCGTGCGGCAGAATCGCTCGGGAAATGTTCCTCGAATATGCTGCGGTAGTAGTATTCTTCTTTGTTCTGTGGCGGGTTGATCGGGAAACGTTCAGCCGCATGTGCCATCTGTTCATCGCTGACGGCTGCAGCCGTCACGGCTTTCAGCGTGTCTATCCATGAATAGCCTACACCGTCGGAGAACTGCTCTTTCTGCCGCCAGGCCACGCTTTCGGGCAGAAGCGAAGCAAAGGCATCCCGTACGACCCGTTTTTCAATGGTCTGTCCGGGGCACATCTTGACTGCCGGATTCAGGGTCATGGCCACGTCGAGGAATTCCTTGTCGAGGAAGGGCACGCGGCCTTCCACTCCCCAGGCGGAAAGTGACTTGTTCGCCCGAAGGCAATCATACATATACAGTTTGGAGAGTTTGCGTACCGTCTCTTCGTGGAAAGCCTGTGGCGTCGGAGCTTTGTGGAAATAAAGGTATCCGCCGAAGACCTCATCGGCTCCTTCACCGCTCAGTACCATTTTGATACCCATTGACTTGATGACACGGGCCAGCAGGTACATCGGTGTTGAAGCACGTACGGTCGTCACGTCGTAAGTTTCGATATAGTAGATGACATCGCGGATGGCGTCCAGACCTTCCTGGATGGTATAGTTGATTTCATGATGTACCGTGCCGATATGTTGGGCTACCTCGCGGGCCTTTTCAAGGTCGGGGGCGCCTTTCAGTCCTACGGCAAAGGAATGGAGCTGCGGCCACCAGGCTGCCTGCTTGCCGTCCGTTTCCACCCGCTTGTCGGCATACAGCCTGGCAACGGCTGAGATGACGGACGAGTCGAGACCTCCGGAGAGCAACACACCATAGGGTACGTCGCTCATCAGTTGCCGGCGTACGGCATCTTCAAGTGCCGTGCGTACGGCGCTGACCTGTGCGGCATACGCTTCCGCATCAGTGGCCGATGCGCATGAGGTACGGGTCTCGTTGGTGGCTTTCTCCGTGTAGTTGTCCTTCACGGCATCATAGCCGGTCCAGTCTCTTTTATACCAGGGTTTCATTTCCCCCTCCCGGCTCCAGTAGTAATGTCCGGGCAGGAAAGGTTCATATTCGTCGCACAAACCTTCGAGGGCTTTCAGTTCACTTGCACAGTAGACCTTACCGTCCTTGTCCCTGCCGATATACAACGGGATGACACCGATGGGATCGCGGGCAATGAGGAATTCGTCACGTTCCTTATCGTAGAGGGCGAAGGCGAAAATGCCGCTCAGCCGTTCGATGAAACGGACGCCCAGACGACGGTAGAGCGCAAGGATGACTTCACAGTCGCTACCGGTCTGGAATTCATATTCCCCGGCCATTTCGTTCCGGATGTCCCGATGGTTGTAGATTTCTCCGTTGACGGCCAGAATCTGTTTCCTGTCCGGTGAATAAAGCGGTTGTCCGCCGCTTTGCGGGTCAACGATGGAAAGACGTTCATGAGCCAGGATGGCTGAGCCGCCACAATAGATGCCGCTCCAGTCCGGACCGCGGTGGCGGATACGTTTCGCCATGGTCAGGGCTTTCTGCCGCAGTTCTGGCGTCTGTGTCTTGATATTGAAAATGCAGGCTATTCCACACATAATGATTCTGTTTAGAGTGTTTTGACAAGGTTTTCTGTCTTCTGCCGGAACAGAGCCCGGCAGAAGAGGGGTATCTCGATCAGCTGGAATCCGGAACCGGTTCTATTTTCCGGAAATGATGTGGTCAATGCGTTCGGCAGCACGACGTCCGGCCGCAATACATTTTACGACCAGTGACGGACCTGTGGCGGCATCACCGGCAACCACGGCATTGTGGGGCAGTTCCGGAAGCTGTGGCTTGAGGAAACCCATTGCCAGCAATACCAGGTCGGCCTTGATCACTTCTTTCTTGCCGGTCGGTTTCATGACCGGACGTCCGCCGTCCGGTGCCGGGATCCATTCCACTTCTTCTACTTCTACACCGGTGACGTGGCCGTTCTTGCCGATGAATTTATTGGAGTTAAGACACCAGCGGCGTGTACAGCCTTCTTCATGGCTGGAACTGGTCTTCAGTACGACCGGCCATTGCGGCCACGGGGTAGCCGGATTGTGTCCTACGGGCGGTTGTGGCATGATTTCGATCTGGGTGACGCTGACTGCACCCTGGCGGTGGGAAGTGCCGATGCAGTCGCTACCCGTGTCACCGCCTCCGATGACCAGTACGTGCTTGCCCTTGGCTGTGATGCGTTCTTTGTCCGTGAAGCTTTGTCCGGCCAGTACGCGGTTCTGTTGGGCGAGCATTTCCATGGCAAAGTGGATGCCGTTGAGTTCACGTCCCGGGATAGCCAGGTCGCGGGCCTGTGGGGTACCGGTACAGATGGCGTAGGCATCGAATCCTTCCGGCAGTCTGGTCAGGTCGATTTCGGCATTGGTCTGGAATCTGATTCCTTCAGCTTCCATGACGCGCAGGCGGCGGTCGATGATGTTTTTGCTGAGTTTGAAATTCGGAATGCCGAATCGGAGCAGACCACCGGGCATTTCACAACGTTCGAACACGGTGACCTCGTAGCCGCGGCGGTTCAGCTGGTTGGCAGCGGCCAGTCCGGCAGGACCGGATCCGATGACGGCTACCCGTTTGCCGTTTCTGGGGTATGTCTTGGGAATGACGTAATCTTCGCGGAAGGCGGCCTCAATGATGGCACATTCGTCTTCGCGGATTGTCACCGGAGCGTCGATGGAAAGTTTAAGCACGCAGCTCTTTTCGCAAAGTGCCGGGCAGACGCGTCCGGTAAATTCCGGAAAGTCGTTGGTGGCACTCAGTATGTCGTAGGCCTTTTGCCAGTCGCCCTTGTACAGGGCGTCCTGAAACTCAGGCGGACGGTTGCCCAGCGGGCATGCCCAGTGGCAGAAAGGTACACCGCAATCCATGCAGCGGCTGGCCTGAAGTTTGCGTTCGCTCGTATTGAGCGTCTGTTCCACTTCGCTATAATCGTTTATTCTTTCGTGTATCGGTCTGTATCCCGCTTCCTGGCGCGGGACGGTGAGAAAAGCTTTAGGATCTCCCATGATATGTATCTGTTGTTGCGAATTAATAAATAAGGTGAATTAATAATCGCGCTGTACTTCGGCGATTTTCTGCTGGAGTTTGCGCATCTGCTCTTCGGCCAGTACCTTCTTGTATTCGATAGGTGTAACCTGGATGAATTCTTCCACGTAACGTGGCCAGTTGTCGAGCATGGTCCGTGCCAGGGCTGAACCCGTGTAAAGGTAATGCTGGCGGATCAGTTCATGCAGTTCCTTGCGGGCTGTGGCATCTTCAAGCAAGGACAGTTCCACCATGTCCATGTTGCAGAAATAGTCGAACGTGCCTTTAGGATCCCATACATAGGCTACGCCACCGCTCATTCCGGCTGCAAAGTTACGTCCGGTCTGTCCGAGAACGACCACGCGGCCGCCGGTCATGTATTCACAGCAGTGGTCGCCTACACCTTCTACCACGGCGATGGCACCGGAGTTGCGGACCGCAAAACGTTCGCCTGCGCGTCCGTTGATGTAAACCTCGCCGCTGGTGGCGCCGTAGAGCAGGGTATTGCCCACGATGGTGTTCTGTTCGGCTGCAAAATTGCTGCGTACGGGAGGCAGTACGGCGATGTGTCCGCCGCTCAGGCCTTTGCCCAGATAGTCGTTGGCTTCACCTTCGAGCTTGAAACTGATGCCGTGGGCCAGGAATGCACCGAAACTCTGTCCGGCTGATCCCTTGAACTTCACGCTGATCGTGTCGTTGGGCAGTCCGTCGTTACCGTATTTGGCTGCTACTGCACCTGAGAGCATGGCTCCTACGGCACGGTCGGTATTGCCGATGGCATATTCCAGAGAAACCTCGCGACCGCTTTCCAGTGCGGCAGAAGAGGCCTGCAGCATCTCTACGTCTTTCACGTGAGCGATGTCGTGCTGCTGGGAGGTGCAGTGGTGCAGGGCGGCACCATTCTCTACACGGTGGAGCAGGCGGCTGAAATCCAACAGGCTGGCCTTTGTGCCCTGGGTAGCCGGGTGAAGTTCGATGAGATCGGTACGTCCCACAATGTCTTCCAGTCTGGTAAAGCCCATTTCGGCCAGATATTCGCGGACTTCCTCAGCCAGGAATCTGAAATAATTCACTACATATTTATAATGTCCGCGGAAATGTTCGCGCAGGCGCGGATCCTGTGTGGCCACACCTACAGGACAGGTATTGGAGTGGCATTTGCGCATCATGACGCAACCCAGTACGATAAGGGCCGTCGTTCCGAAAGCAAACTCTTCTGCACCCAGCAGAGCCATGCTGATGATGTCGCGTCCGGTCTTCAGCTGACCGTCGGTCTGGAGGCGGATCTGTCCGCGGAGACCGTTCAGTACGAGAGTCTGCTGTGTCTCGCTCAATCCGATTTCCGGTGAGATACCGGCGTAGCGGATGGATGAGGCCGGTGAGGCACCTGTACCGCCTTCAGCACCGGAGATAACGATAAGGTCTGCTTTGGCCTTGGCTACACCGGCCGCAATCGTACCGACACCGCTTTCAGCTACCAGTTTCACGCTGATGGCAGCGCGCGGGTTGACATTCTTCAGGTCGAAGATAAGCTGGGCCAGGTCCTCGATGCTGTAAATATCGTGATGAGGCGGAGGTGAGATCAGAGAGATGCCCGGAATGGAGTGACGTGTACGGGCGATGATTTCGTCGACCTTGAAGCCCGGCAGCTGTCCGCCTTCACCCGGCTTGGCACCCTGTGCCACCTTGATCTGTATTTCTTCAGCGTTGACCAGATATTCGGCCGTTACACCGAAACGGCCGGAAGCCACCTGTTTGGTCTTGCTGGAGAGGCTGATGCCATCTACCTTTTCATGGAAACGGATGCTGTCCTCTCCACCTTCGCCGGTATTGCTGCGTGCGCCCAGTTCGTTCATGGCCAGTGCCAGTGCCTCGTGGGCTTCCTTGCTGATGGCACCGAAAGAGATGGCGCCGGTTACAAAGTGTTTCACAATGTCTTCCACAGGTTCTACCTTTTCAATGTCGATGGGATTGCGTTTGAATCCGAAGAAGTCACGCAGGAAAATAGGTGATTCTTTCTCGTCTACCGTGTGGGTGAATTCCTTGAACTTCTTGTAACTGCCTGTGCGGGTAGCCAGCTGAAGCAGACTGATCGTATCCGGGTTCCAGGCATGCTTTTCACCGTCTTTACGGTAAGACATCTGTCCGATATGAGGCAGGAGCGGATCTGTTTCAGAAGGCGTGAAACCGCTGTCATGGAACGTGATGTAGTCTTTGGCGATTTCTTCCAGACGGATACCGCCTATGGTGGAGGTTGCTGTTCCGAAATAACTCTTGAGCAGTTCTTCGCTCAGGCCGACGGCCTCGAATATCTTGGCGCCACGGTATGAACGGATGGTGCTGATACCCATTTTGCTCATGATCTTGTAGAGTCCCTTGCAGATCGCCTTGATGTAATTCTTTTCTGCGGTTTCATAGTTCATCTGTACTTCGCCTTTCTTGACAAGATCGTCCAGTACGGCATAAGTCATGTACGGGCAGATGGCACTGGCACCATATCCCAAAAGGAGGGCGGCGTGCATGACCTCGCGGATTTCACCGCTTTCAACGATCAGGGCTGTCTGCACACGTTTCTGCACGCTGATGAGGTGGTGGTGTACGGCACTGATGGCCAGCAATGACGGGATGGTTGCATGTGAAGCGTTGATGTCGCGGTCGGACAGGATGATATAGTTGGCTCCGTCGGTAACAGCCTGCTCGGCAGCCTTACAGAGTTGTTCGAGTGCTTCCTGAAGACCGGCTTTTCCGCGTGAGGCTTCGAAAAGCATGGGCAATTTCACGGTGTTGAATCCCTTGTAACGGATGTTGCACAGGATGTCAAGCTGTGTGTTGGTCAGGATCGGGTGAGGCAGACGAACCATCTTGCAGTGTGTTTCGTTTGGCAGCAGGATGTTCATGCCTACGGCGCCGATATATTCGGTCAGTGACATGACCAGTTCCTCACGTATGGGGTCTATGGCCGGATTGGTCACCTGGGCAAACTGTTGGCGGAAATAGTTGAACAACAGCTGTGGCTTTCCGCTCAAGACAGCCAGAGGCGTGTCGTTACCCATGGATGCGGTCGGTTCTGCACCGTTGCTGCACATCGGCATGATGAGGCGTTCCACATCTTCGCGGGTGAATCCGAAGGCCCTTAACCGGCGGTCGTAATTCTCGACGGTATTGGCTACCTTGCGTCCGCTCTTCAGGGTGTCCAGTTCGATGCGGTTGGCGGCCAGCCACTGGCGGTAAGGCTTGGCAGCTGCCAGCTGTTCCTTCAGTTCGCCATCATAATAAATGCGTCCTTCTTCGGTGTCCACCATCAGGATCTTGCCGGGTTGAAGGCGTCCTTTTTCCTTGATCTTTTCAGCTTCGAAACTGATGACACCGGCTTCGCTGGCTACTACCATCATGCCGTCGTGGGTAATGAGGTAACGGGCCGGACGCAGACCGTTGCGGTCGAGCATACCACCGGCATACCGGCCGTCGCTGAACAGAAGGGCTGCCGGACCGTCCCACGGTTCCATCAGGATGGAGTGGTATTCATAGAAAGCTTTCAGATCTTCGCTGATCGGGTTCTTGTCGTTGAAGGATTCCGGTACGAGCATGGCCATGGCATGTGGCAGGCTCAGACCGGACATGACGAAGAATTCCAATACGTTGTCAAGTGAAGCGGAATCGCTCATGTCCGGTTGGATGATCGGACGTATGTCTTTGACATTACCCAAAGTCGGGGTAGAGAGTACGCTTTCGCGCGCCTCCATCCAGCCCCG
>OGMW01001565.1_pt1 | contig 19270 bp, 15 predicted proteins | sample 1573281 | NCBI WGS metagenome assembly OGMW01 (sample SAMEA2581907, study PRJEB24529) | metagenome | biome: Human gut stool | place: China | collected 2011 | reverse complement strand
AACTGACTGTTGAGACTCTGACCCGGAGAATCTCCAGGATAAAAACGGAGAAACTGATGTTGGCAAACTCTAAAGAATCGTTGGAAGATATTGTAAAATCATTGTAAGTCTGAATTTGTCTGTAATTGGTAATGTAATATTGCTGGTTATCAGTTGACTATGCTGCCGGGATGTCCGTGCTCGTCCGGTAAATTTCTTCTCTTTTACGGGGCTGTTCTATAACTTTGCAAACAAAAAAGTTACAGAACAATGAGCAACTTATTATTTAAAAAGTGGAATGATTTTAGTGGGTGGATTGTCTTTGTGATAGCAGCTTTTGTATATGGAATGACAATTGAACCTACTGTCAGTTTTTGGGACTGTCCCGAATTTATTTCGTGTGCCGAAAAGTTACAAGTGGGGCATCCGCCGGGTGCACCTTTCTATATGCTTGTTGGAAACTTGTTTACTCAGTTTGCTTCCGACCCGTCACAAGTGTCCTGGATGGTTAATTTTCTGAATGCGTTGCTGAGTGCCGGTTGTATCTTATTTCTTTTTTGGAGTATCACCCGGTTAGTAAGGTTCCTGATAATAAATGATGGGCAGAGTTTATTAACGGCGGATGTTATCATCATTCTGGGGGCAGGGTTTGTTGGAGCCTTGGCATATACATTCAGTGACACATTCTGGTTCAGTGCGGTAGAAGGTGAAGTCTATGCCTTCTCTTCTTTTCTTACGGCACTGGTGTTTTGGATGATTCTTCGCTGGCAAGATGAGTCGGATTCGGTATATGGCGACCGTTGGCTTATCCTGATAGCTTATATCATAGGGCTGTCAATCGGAGTGCATTTGCTTAATTTGCTCTGTATCCCGGCTATTGTGTTGGTTTTCTATTATCAGAAATATCGGACGATATCGCTTAAAGGAGTAGCTGCGGCAATTGCTATATCCGGTCTTCTCATTATATTTATTCTTTTTGTTTATATTCCGGGCATGGCTGACATGGGAGGCTGGTTCGAATTGCTTTTTGTCAATGTATTCGGGCTTCCTTTCCACACAGGGCTGATAAGCTTTTTAGCTTTAACATTTTTCGTACTGGCCGGAGCCATTTATCGTTTCCGAAAACGTATGTTGCATACTTCTTTATGGTGCTTGCTTATGCTCACCGTAGGCTATACCACCTATGCGGTGATACTGATTCGTGCCAACGCCAATACTCCGCTTAATGAGAATGCGCCGGACAATATTTTTACGCTCAAAAGTTATCTGAACCGAGAGCAGTATGAAAGTGCTCCCCTGCTTTATGGAAAAACCTACGCTTCCGAGCCGGAATATGTGCCCGAGGGTGACTATTACAGAGTAAAAACCACAAAGGGGAGTGCTGTATATCGCCCGGATAAAGAAGAAGGCAAATATAAAATAATCCGGCATAAAGAAGATGTGTGCTATACTCAGAATATGCTGTTTCCCCGGATGTGGAGTGAGCGCATGGCTTCTTCTTACAAAAATTGGACAGGAGGAAACGAGCCCGCTCCCACACAAAAAGAAAACCTGACTTATTTCATTACCTATCAACTCAATTATATGTATTGGCGCTATTTCTTGTGGAACTTTGTAGGACGGCAGAACGATGTGCAAGGAAGTGGCGAACCGGAACATGGGAACTGGATAACAGGAATTTCCTGGTTGGATAATTTAAGGTTGGGAGACCAGAGTTTGTTGCCGGAATCCCTGCGCCAGAACAAAGGGCACAATGTGTTTTACGGATTGCCGCTATTATTAGGACTGTTCGGCATCTATTGGCAATGGAATCGCAGCAAGAAAGGCAAACAGCAGTTTAGTGTACTGTTTTTCCTCTTCTTTATGACAGGATTGGCTATTGTGCTTTATCTGAATCAAACACCCGGTCAGCCGCGCGAACGGGACTATGCATACGCCGGTTCGTTCTATGCTTTTGCTATCTGGATAGGGATAGGTGCTGCCGGATTGTGTGATGCGCTTCGCCGGAAAACGACTTCTACGGTACAAGTCGGTGTATTAATGACAATCTGTTTATTGATTCCGGTGCAAATGGCCACTCAGACGTGGGATGACCATGACCGGAGTGCCCGTTTCACTTGTCGCGACTTTGGGGCTAACTATCTGATGACTCTTCCCGATACGGGAAATCCGATTATCTTTTGTAACGGGGATAATGATACTTTCCCATTGTGGTATAATCAGGATACGGAGGAAGTACGCAAGGATGCACGTGTCTGCAACCTAAGCTACGCACAGACCGATTGGTATATTTATCAACAGCAATGTCCGTTGTATGATGCTCCCGGACTACCTATAAGTTGGAATAAGAATCAATATCAGGAAGGTAAAAACGAATATGTGGCCGTACGCCCGGAACTGAAAAAGCAAATAGAGGAATTGTACCGGAGAAATCCGGAGGAAGCACGTGACAGCTTTGGAGAAGACCCGTTTGAAGTAAAAAATATCTTGAAATATTGGATATTCTCAGAGAGACAGGAATTTAATGTAATTCCTACGGATACGATAAATATCCATATTGATAAGGACGCGCTGCTTCGTTCGGGAATCATGCTTCCTGAAGCAATCCGGCAGTTGAAGGGGGAAGAACTGAAAGATGCGATACCGGACAAACTTTATATTCCTTTAAAAGATATACGTATGCTGAACAAAGTAGATTTACTGATGCTGGAGATACTGGCGAACTGTAATTGGGAACGTCCGCTTTACCTTGCAATCTCCGTAGGGAGTGTTAGTAAATTGAAGTTTGACAATTACTTTGTGCAGGAAGGATTAGCATTCCGTTTTACGCCTTTTGACTATAAGAAGTGGGGAGATGCCGACGAAAACAGGCCTTATGCAGTAGATGTGGAAAGGCTTTATGACAATGTAATGAACAGATATAAATATGGCGGGCTGAATACTCCGGGGCTCTATCTGGATGAAACAACCCTGCGTACGTGTTGGTATCATCGCAGGCTTTTCGCGCAACTGGCCAAAGAACTGATAAAACAAGGAGACCCTGCGCGTGCAAAGAAAGTACTTGCTTATGCGGAACAGGCTGTTCCGGGGTATAATGTTCCCGAAACGTATGAAAGCGGTTCTTATAGCATAGCAACAGCCTATGCCACATTGGGCGAAAAGATGAAAACGATAACCCTGACAGAGCATTTGATAGCCGAAGCGGAAGATTATATCAACTGGGCTTTTTCATTAAAGGGGAACCGTATGGAAATGGTCCGCAATGATTGTATCTATAAATTCTGGCAATGGAACCAATGTAATGAACTCCTGAAGAAGGTAGATGAGGAGAGTTATAAAGAGAGCAACAGACGGTTTGAAGATAAATATGCACTATTTGCTCCAAACATGGGTTATAAGAACTAAAACTAAAGAAGAACATGGGAACAAAAATAATGAAGCAGAAGGAGACAGAAACGGTATTTGGCAGGAGAAATTATGTGATTCTGCTAATTGGATCGGTAATAATAATAGTGGGATATCTGTTCATGAGCGGCGAGGGGAGTACCCCCGCCGCTTACAACCCTGATATATTCAGCAGATTGCGTATAAGGGTAGCTCCCATCGTATGTTTGACAGGGTATTTGATTAATATATTCGGTATCCTGTATCGGCCTAAGCGGAGCTGATTGTCTGAGAGATTTGCGTGCATTAGAACCGAACCATCAGTTCTAATACAATCTTATCCTGCTCTGATTCTTTGGCAATGCTGTTTTTGGCATAAAAGTATTTTTCAAAGTTCAGGCGAAGGTCCGTACGGAATGCTTTGCTGAGGCTGAAAGTGACACCACCCGTCACGCGGTGCCGTTTATAGTCAGTAGTGACTAAAGCGCCTGTTTCCTCATCGATAGCTTTGCCGTCGCTCTGGCTGGTCATCATATCATAGCGTACCAGGAAAGACATTTTGTTGAAAACCTTTCGTAGAGGTAAATCGTAGTTGATGAAGCTGTTCACGGCATGCACATTGTCGTAAGCATTGTCAGCATACGTCTTGTACAGGTATTCCCCTTCAATATGGAAACGGCCGGATTCGTAGAAAACACCGATGTCATAAGAGTTAATCCGTACATCTTGCGGCTGAATGCTCTGTATGCTTAAAGCCAGATTAAGTTTTTGGGCAAACAGGAATTGCGCTTTGGCGGAGTAATTCACTTCTTTGTGCCACTCCTTCTGGTTGGTCAGTCCCGAACCATTATAAAGCCCGCTCTCTAATGTAACAGGTATTTCAGTTCCGAGTTTATATCCCAATGTAACGCCAACGTCACGTACGTTACCGACTTGTTTCGCAATGAATGAACGGTTGGCAAAATATTGCTGGTGCGGAGAACGGTGGGCGTCAATGGTGAACGGTACGCGCATTTGTCCTGCAGTTACTGTCAGGTCTTTTACCGGGAAGAGGCGGGCGTAGGCATCCAGCATCTTGATTTGTCCCTATCAACAGCCGCGCCGGGCAAGCGGAAAGGTCCCGGGCGGCGAGGCATCCAGCATCTTGATTTGTCCTTCATCGGAAAGGTCGATTTCTGCTTTATAAGCCACTATCGGTAATACATTGCCGGTAATACTAATACGCGCATTGCGCACTTCGAAGCGGCTGGCAGCCATTTCTGTCTGATACTCGAACTTGGTGCGGATAGTACCATGTATTTCCGGAAGATAATCTTTTGTTTCCAGCTCTTCTTTATCAATCTTCTTTCCGTCTTCGTTGCGGTATGGAGTTTGAGCTTTCACAGCCAGTGGCAACAAAATGATGAGCAACATCAATGCGCTTTTCTTCATAATTCTTAGTTGTAGTCGATTAATTTATGGCGGCAAAGTTCAGACATACGTGTTATGTTTTTATGTCATGTGTATTTCGTTTTAGTTACAATTCTCTTTTTTCTTTTTCATTTTAGTGGTGGTGTCAACCATAAAAAGACGTTTTCCTTCACTTTTTATTAGAGGAGGTAACATAAGCGAAAAAACTTGTAACACAGATATGGGGATTCTCTCTAAAAAAAGCATTCTTTTGCAACCGTTTCCAATAGCAAACATTAAATAATGTATATATGATATCATAGTATACGGATATACAATGAAAAACCTTTTAAATAATTATCAGATGAAACATTTATTCAAATTTTCCCTTTGCGCGTTGGCATTTGCCATGAGTGCAAATAACGGGTTCGCACAAAGCGGCGAAACAGGACTGAAGGATGCTTATAAAGATTACTTCTCTATTGGCGTGGCTGTTAATATGCGTAACATAGCAAATCCCGAACAGATTGCCATCATCAAAAAAGACTTTAACAGTATTACGGCGGAAAACGACATGAAGCCGCAACCCACCGAGCCTGCCTACGGACAGTTCAACTGGGAGAATGCCGACAAGATCGCCAACTTTTGCCGTAGCAACGGTATCAAACTTCGCGGGCATTGCTTGATGTGGCATGCCCAGATAGGAGAATGGATGTATAAGGATGAAAAAGGCGATTTTGTGTCGAAAGAGAAATTATTCCAGAATATGAAGCATCATATCACAGCCATCGTGGAACGTTATAAAGACGTGATATATGCGTGGGACGTGGTGAACGAAGCTATCTCCGATGGTGGCTGGCAGGGTGGCCGGCGAGGCATGGGAGAGCAACCAAGTCCATATCGCAATTCCCCCCTTTATCAGATTGCCGGTGACGAGTTCATTAAGAAAGCCTTTATTTATGCCCGTGAGGCCGACCCTAATGTACTCCTTTTCTATAATGACTATAATGCTGCCGATCCCGGAAAGCGCGACCGCATCTATAATATGGTGAAATCCATGAAGGAAGAAGGTGTGCCCATTGATGGTATCGGCATGCAGGGACATTACAATGTCTACGGTCCGAGTATGGAAGATGTAGATGCTGCCTTGACAAAATACTCTACGATAGTGAAACATATTCATATTACCGAGTTGGATATTCGTGCCAATCAGGAAATGGGAGGACAGCTCAACTTCAGCCGTGATGGCGGCAATATCAGTCAGGTAGTGAAAACGCTTCAGGAAGATCAGTATGCTCGCCTGTTTAAAGTGCTTCGTAAGCATAAGGATGTGGTAGACAATGTTACTTTCTGGAATCTTTCCGATCGCGACTCATGGCTCGGCGCACGCAATTATCCGTTGCCTTACGATGAGAATTACAAGCCGAAACGTGTCTATAGCATCATTAAGGATTTTGATCCGGCACGCGATAATGCTGTGGTGAAAGAAGATTTCCGTCCTTCTGTGCTTAATCAGCCCGGACAGCAGTATCCTATGGTTAATTCGCAAGGATATGCCCGCTTCCGTGTAGTTGCTCCTGATGCCAAATCAGTCATTGTCAGCCTTGGACTGGGAGGTCGTGGCGGCACAGTTCTCCGCAAGGATAAAGAAGGTGTATGGGTGGGTACTACAGATGGCCCTATGGACGAGGGATTCCATTATTACCACCTCACTATCGACGGTGGCGTGTTTAATGACCCGGGCGCCAAGAATTATTACGGTTCTTGCCGATGGGAAAGCGGCATTGAGATTCCGGCTCATGACGAAGATTTCTATGCCATGAAACAAGTGCCTCACGGCAATGTTCAGCAGGTTTATTTCTATTCCAAGAGTACGGACACTCACCGTCGTGCATTTGTTTATACACCGCCCACTTATGGCAAGGATAAGAAGAAGTATCCGGTTCTTTATTTACAGCACGGATGGGGAGAAGATGAAACGGCATGGTCCAACCAGGGGCATGCGAATCTGATTATGGACAACCTGATTGCCGAAGGCAAGATTGAACCGTTCATCATTGTAATGACGTATGGCATGACGAATGATGTGAAATTTGGGCATATCAAAGAGTTCACGGCTAAGGAGTTTGAAACGGTGCTGGTGGACGAACTAATACCTTATATTGATAGTAACTTCCGTACACAGGCCGACAAGAAGCACCGTGCTATGGCAGGACTTTCTATGGGTGGCTTTGAGACGAAACTGATTACTCTGCGACGTCCGGAAGTATTCAATTACTATGGACTGTTGAGCGGTGGCACTTATGCACCGGACGACATCAAGGATAAAAAACAGGTGGAATCCATCTTCATCAGTTGCGGAAGCAAGGAGAATCCGGATGGTGTGACTAAGGCTGTGAACGACCTCAAGGCTGCCGGTTTCAAGGCTACGTTGTTCGTTTCTCCCGATACGGCGCATGAATTCCTGACTTGGCGTAGAAGTTTGTATCACATGGCACAGTTGCTTTGGCGTTGATATTCAGACGCGGATTTCACGGATTTTTTGCTTATTCCGTGAAATTCCGCGTAATCTGTACGAAGTGTTCCTGTTTGAGGATGCGTAGGAGAGTTTGCTGATATTTGTACTTAATAAATGCCGCATCTTTTTATATGGTTTATAATTTATACTTAATAAAATTGCTATATTTGCATTGTTTATTAATCATAAATTATAAAAGAATGAAGCTGATAAACCGTCCTTTGTATACAAATAGAATACGTCCTTTTATTGGGAAGGGCATCATCAAAGTGCTGACCGGACAACGGCGGGTAGGGAAGAGTTGTATCTTAAAACAGCTTCAAATTGATATTCTTAGAGAGAATCCCCAGGCAAATATTCTCTATATCAATATGGAATACGAAGAATTCAGGGGCATCCGGAATGATACGGATTTGTTTGAATATCTGCGCGATAAATTTCAGGAAGGTGTGGATAACTATCTCTTTATTGATGAAGTGCAGGATATTGATGGCTTTGAACATGTGTTGCGTAGCTTGCAGGCAAGAGATAGTTGCGATATTTATATTACCGGTAGCAATGCTAAAATGCTTTCAGGAGAGTTGTCTACTTATCTTTCAGGACGATATGTGGAGTTTCATGTACACAGTTTGAATTATCCGGAGTTTTTAGAATTTCATCAATTGGAAGATAACAACCAAAGTTTGATGTTATATCTCACTTATGGTGGACTCCCTTACTTATCTCGTTTGCAACTGACGGATGAACTGGCGTTTGAGTATCTTCGGAATATTTATTCTACCATATTGTTGAAAGATGTAGTGAAGCGTGAGGGGATTCGCAATGTAGACTTCCTTGAGACATTGGCATTGTATACGGCTGATAATGTAGGAAGTCTTTTTTCAGCAAATAATATTAGTAAGTATTTGAAGTCACAAAGGGTAGATATATCTACTCCTCAGGTTATTAATTACCTGAAAGCTCTGAGCAGTGCTTATTTAATTAATAAAATAGGTAGGATTGATGTCACTGGATTGAGGAAGTTTGAGATTGGTGACAAATATTTCTTTGAAGATTTAGGTTTGCGGAATTGCCATTTGGGCTTCAATCTGCAGCGGGACATACAGAAATTACTGGAAAATGCTGTTTATCTCCATATCAGCTCTTTGCAATATGATGTGTATGTGGGTGATAATGCCCAGAAAGAGATAGACTTTGTTGGGGTGAAACAAGGTAAGCGAGTATATGTGCAAGTTGCTTATCTGATGATAGATGACAAAACCCGGGAGCGGGAGTTTGGCAATCTGATGAATATACCGGATAATTATCCAAAGTATGTTGTCAGTCTGGATGAGTTTAATCGTGGAGGAGATGTGCAAGGCATACAGCATCTGCATTTGTCGGACTTTCTGAAGAAAGAGGTGTTATGAAGTACTCCTCAGGCTTGTGATGCGCTTGCGAGGAGAATTCTGTTATATTTGCCCTTCCTCTTTCAATCCTTTTTCTTCTTCCAGAATTTCAGGTGTCAGTAGTTCTTTGGGGAGGTAATAGCTTAAGGGTATGCGATAGCAGTTTACCTTCTTGAGGCGTCTGAGCAGGTTGCGGTCTGCCATGAAATAGACCTTCGATACGCTGACTTCTCCGGGAGTCACCTGACCCGGATGCTCGAATCCTTTGCTGGTCAAGGCAGTTTGAAAGGTACCGAAGCCCCGTATGGTGACCGATTGTCCTTTACTGAGTTCCATTTCTATTACTTCGCTGACGGCGGTCAGCACTCCCTCCACCATTCCGCGGTTAAAACCTCCGCGCATGGCCACCAGTTCTCCCAGTTCTTTTTCATTTACTCCGCCACGGCGTTGAAACTTACGGATGACGGCATACCATAGTCCGCTTTTTGCTTTATTCAGCAGGTTTGTTTTTTGTCTTACTAAGTATGGAATTGACATATTACTACTATTAAGTTGTGTACTTACTACTATCCTTATTTTTGCTTACTACGGAGAACTTACGAGTTGTACAACTCGTGCAGTTCCAGTTGTACAACTCAGGCTGCTCCAGTTGTACAACTCGTAAGTTTTTCGTAACTGCAAAGATACGGAAAGATAGGGAGAAACAAAGAGAATGATGTGAAGTCATGTGAAAAAGGTATGCCTTTTCTATTTCTTCTCCCCGAAATCATTTATTTTTGTAAGCTAATTGAATGAATATTCTAAAATGGACAGACCTGAGAAGCGAGTATTGGTGGGTATGAGCGGCGGTATAGACAGTACCGCCACTTGTCTGATGTTGAAAGAACAGGGGTATGAGATAGTCGGACTAACCATGTGGGTGTGGGGAGATGAACCGGTGGAGGCGCGGCAACTTGCCGATAGCATGGGCATCGAACACCATGTGGCCGATGAACGTGAGGCTTTTCGCAAAGTAATTGTGCAGAACTTTATTGATGAATATTGCCAGGGGCGGACACCCAATCCGTGCGTGATGTGTAATCCTACGTTTAAATTTCGCATACTCACTGAGTGGGCGGATAAGCTTGGCTGCGCATTTATTTCTACCGGGCATTATAGCCGTCTGGAAGAAAAGAACGGGAATATATATATAGTGGCCGGAGATGACGATAAGAAAAACCAGTCTTATTTTCTCTGGCGACTGGGGCAGGATGTGCTGAGACGTTGCCTTTTTCCGTTGGGCACCTATACTAAGTTGCAAGTACGGGAGTATTTGCGCGAGAAAGGCTATCAGTTGAAGGCAGAAGAAGGGGAGAGCATGGAGGTATGTTTCATCAAGGGTGATTACCGGGACTTCCTGCGCGAACATTCTCCTGAAATAGACCGTGAAATCGGTCCCGGATGGTTTGTCAATTCCGAAGGGGTGAAGTTGGGCGAACATAAAGGTTTTCCTTATTATACCATCGGACAGCGGAAAGGCCTCGAAATAGCTTTGGGCAAACCGGCTTATGTGTTGAAGATAAATCCGCAGAAAAATACAGTGATGCTGGGCGATGCCGAACAACTACGGACTGAATATATGCTGGCCGAACAGGATAACATCATCGATGAACAGGAATTCTTTTCAGCTTCTGACTTGGCAGTGAGTATCCGCTATCGCAGCAAGCCGATTCCCTGCACGGTGAAAAGGCTGGGAGACGGACGGCTGTTTGTACATTTCTTATCCGAAGCATCAGCTATTGCACCCGGTCAGTCAGCCGTATTCTATATTGGAAGGCGGGTAGTAGGGGGCTCTTTCATTGCTTCCCAGCGGGGCATCGGGTTGGTTATTTCAGAAAATAAATAAGTAATTAAATAATAGCATGAGAAAATTGTTTTCCCTTTTAGCCATTGCCTTGTTTGCAACAGGGGTATCGGCACAGCAAGATACATTGAAGTATCGCATCAGCCTGAAAGACAAGGCTGCCACAGAGTATTCGCTGAAACGGCCGGAAAAGTTCCTGTCTGAAAAAGCAATTGAACGCCGCAAGAAACAGAATCTTCCCATTGACTCTACCGACCTTCCGGTTTGTCGTAAATATATAGATGAAATCCGCCGGCAAGGAGTTACTATCGTAGTGACCGGGAAATGGAATAATTTTGTGACGGTATCTTGCAACGATACAACTCTGATTGACCGAATCGCAGCATTGCCTTTTGTTCTTTCCACGGAAAAGGTCTGGATTTCTCCCGGTGCCGACAAACCGTCGATGGCGACGGAACGGGATTCCGTAATCAATCAGCCGACAATGCATCCGGATAGTATTTACGGACGTGCCATTACTCAGATTCAGTTGAGCAACGGTGATAAGCTCCATGAAGCCGGATTCAAAGGGCAGGGTATGACGATTGCGGTTATCGATGCCGGCTTCCATAACGTGGATAAGATTACTGCTATGCAGAATATCCGTATCCTTGGTACGAAAGATTTTGTGAATCCTCAAGCTGATATCTTTGCCGAGAGCAGTCATGGCTTGTCTGTGCTTTCCTGTATAGGTATGAATCAACCTGATATAATGACAGGGACAGCTCCCGAAGCTTCCTTCTGGTTGCTTCGTAGTGAAGATGAATATTCCGAGCATCTGGTAGAACAGGATTATTGGGCTGCTGCCGTTGAATTTGCCGATAGCGTGGGAGTGGATGTGTTGAATACCTCCTTAGGGTACTATGCGTTTGATGATAAATCGAAGAATTATAAATACCGTGACTTGGATGGGCACCATGCGTTGATGTCGCGTCAGGCTTCGCTTATTGCAGATAAGGGAATGGTATTGGTGTGCAGTGCCGGAAATTCGGGTATGGGTTCCTGGAAGAAGATAACCCCTCCGGGAGATGCTGACAATGTACTGACAGTGGGTGCTGTTGATAAGAAGGCTGTGCTGGCTCCCTTCTCTTCTATCGGTAACACGGCTGATGGCCGTGTGAAGCCGGATGTTGTGGCGGTTGGCGCCGGATCTGATGTCATCCGTACGGATGGAAATCAGGGACGGGCAAATGGAACTTCTTTCTCTTCTCCCATCATGTGTGGCATGGTGGCTTGTTTGTGGCAGGCTTGCCCGAAGCTGACGGCTAAAGAACTGGTGGAACTTGTGCGCCAGGCTGGTGACCGTGCGGCTTTCCCGGATAATATTTACGGATATGGAGTGCCTGATATGTGGAAGGCGTATAATGATTATAAGTCAAAGAATTAAGACGAATCAGTGGTGGGTTAGATTTATAACTGATAAGAAAGGAGTAAAGTTACGAGCTACAGGCTACAAGCTACAAGTGGCTGCGCTATGTTCCGAAAGGCACTTGTAGCTTGTAGCCTGTAGCTCGTAACTCGTAACTGATTCAAAATCGCTACATGATGGAAACTTTATCTCTCTTAGAACTTAATGCCTTAGTGCGTCGTAGCCTCGAACAATGCCTGCCGGATGAATATTGGGTACAGGCAGAGTTGAGTGATGTGCGAACGAACAGTACCGGGCATTGCTACCTGGAATTTATTCAGAAAGATCCCCGTAGCAATGGTTTGGTTGCGAAGGCGCGGGGTACAATCTGGTCGAATGTCTATCGGCTACTGAAACCTTATTTTGAAGAGGCTACAGGACAAACATTTGTTTCCGGCATCAAAGTGTTGGTGCAGGTTTCGGTCAGTTTTCATGAGCTTTACGGCTATAGCCTTACGGTGCAGGATATTGATCCTACCTATACTCTGGGCGATATGGCGCGCCGTCGCCGGGAGATTTTGAAACAGTTGGAAGAAGAAGGAGTACTGACTTTGAATAAAGAGTTGGAGATGCCCGATTTGCCGCAACGTATTGCTGTAATTTCTTCCCCTACGGCTGCCGCCTATGGCGATTTCTGCCATCAGTTGCAGAATAATCCCCGTGGCTTTTTCTTCTATACGGAGCTATTCCCTGCATTGATGCAAGGCGACCGTGTGGAAGAGTCTGTATTGGCAGCCTTGGATTTGATTCTTAACCGTCAAGATGAATTTGATGCCGTGGTTATCATCCGTGGTGGTGGGGCTACTTCCGATCTTTCAGGCTTTGACACTTACCTGCTTGCTGCCGCTTGTGCACAATTCCCATTGCCTATAATTACCGGAATAGGACACGAAAGAGATGATACGGTGCTCGACTCTGTGGCGCATACCCGTGTGAAAACCCCTACAGCCGCTGCCGAATACCTCATTGACTGTATGAACCTTGCTGCCGATGGGCTGGAAGTTCTTGCCAGCCGCTTGCACGAAAGCGTCCTCTCACGCCTGACGGAAGAGCATCGTAAACTGAATTTATATAGAAATCGTATTCCCTCTGCCGTTGTCCGCCGTGTCTCTGATGCCAAGCTAACCCTGTTGACTGCCCGAAGAGATATTTCTCAGGCAGTTACGTCTTCTCTTTCGCGTCAGGGTCATCGTCTGGAACTGCTGAAGCAACGCCTGACTGATGCCTCTCCTGAAAAGATGCTTGCCCGTGGTTACAGTATCACCTTGAAAGATGGGAAAGTTGTGAAAGATGCTGCTTTCCTGAATGAGAATGATGAAATACTCACCCGCTTCTATCGGGGAGAAGTAACTTCAACTATAAATCATAAATCATAAATCATAAATCATAAATCATAAATCATAAATATTCTTATGCCTACTCCGAAGAAAAAAGAAACTTATTCCCAAGCCATGGAGCGTTTGGAGAAGATTGTCCGCCAGATAGACAATAATGAATTGGAAATTGATGCGCTTGCCGAAAAAATAAAGGAAGCGAATGAGATTATTGCGTTTTGCAGCGATAAATTGACCAAAGCCGATAAGGAAATTGAAAAATTACTGTCGGAGAAGCGAGAATGTGAAGAATAAAGAGTAAATTTGTTGCAGAATGTACGTAATGAGATTACTAATACTTTGAGATATGAAAGAAATAGATTGGTCTAATCTGTCATTCGGATACATGAAGACAGATTACAATGTGAGAATTAATTTCCGTGATGGCGCATGGGGAGAACTTGAAACCAGCAGTAGCGAACTTCTCAACATACACATGGCGGCTACTTGTTTGCATTATGGTCAGGAAGCGTTTGAGGGTTTGAAAGCTTTCCGTGGAAAAGATGGTAAGGTTCGTATCTTCCGTTTGGAAGAAAATGCAGCCCGTTTGCAATCCACCTGCCGTGGTATTATGATGGCTGAATTGCCAACAGAACGTTTCAAGGAAGCTGTGCTGAAAGCAGTAAAGATGAACGAACGTTTCATTCCGCCTTATGAAAGCGGTGCATCCCTTTATATTCGTCCGTTGCTGATCGGAACAGGTGCACAGGTGGGCGTACGTCCGTCCAGCGAATATATGTTCCTGATATTTGTAACTCCGGTAGGCCCATACTTCAAAGGTGGCTTTGCTGCCACTCCTTATGTAATCACACGTAAGTACGACCGTGCAGCTCCACTCGGAACCGGTATCTATAAAGTTGGTGGTAACTATGCTGCCAGTTTGCGTGCCAGCCAGGAAGCTCATGCGGCAGGTTACTCTGCAGAGTTCTATCTGGATGCAAAAGAAAAGAAATACATCGATGAATGTGGTGCTGCCAACTTCTTCGGAATCAAGGATAATACGTATATCACTCCTTTGTCCACTTCCATCCTGCCTTCTATCACGAACAAGAGCTTGATGCAGTTGGCCGAAGACATGGGTATGAAGGTAGAACGCCGTCCGATTGCGGAAGAAGAACTTACCACTTTCGAAGAAGCCGGTGCTTGCGGAACTGCTGCTGTTATCAGCCCGATTGAACGCATTGATGACCCTGAGAATGAACATTCTTATGTGATAGCCAAAGATGGTAAACCGGGACCTATCTGCACCAAGTTGTACAACAAGCTGCGTGGAATCCAATATGGTGACGAGCCTGATACGCACGGCTGGGTAACCATTGTGGAATAACGCATGAGTAAAGGTAAGTTAGCGAAGTTTGCCGACATGGCAAGTTATCCGCATGTGTTCGAATACCCCTATTCGGCAGTAGATGACGTGCCCTTTGAGATGAAAGGAAAATGGAACGGGTCATTCTTCGGGAATGACCGTCCCATTGTTTTGGAATTAGGTTGCGGACGTGGCGAATACACCGTAGGCTTGGGAAAGCTATTTCCTGAAAAGAACTTTATCGGCGTAGACATCAAAGGTGCCCGTATGTGGTCGGGTGCTACGGAGTCGATGCAGGCTGGCATGAAGAATGTCGCTTTCCTGCGTACGAACATCGAAATTATCGACCGTTTCTTTGCAGAGAATGAGGTAAGTGAAATATGGCTGACCTTCTCCGACCCGCAGATGAAGAAAGCAACCAAGCGTTTGACCTCCACCTATTTCATGGAGCGTTATCGCAAATTTCTGAAACCGGATGGCATCATCCATCTCAAGACAGATAGTAATTTCATGTTCACTTATACCCGCTACATGATTGAAGAGAATCACCTTCCGGTGGATGTGATGACAGAAGACCTGTATCACTCCGGCATGGCCGATGATATTCTCAGTATCAAGACTTATTATGAACAACAGTGGTTGGATCGCGGGCTGAACATCAAGTATATCAAGTTTCATCTGCCCGAAGAAGGCGAACTACATGAACCCGATGTGGAAATAGAGTTAGATGAGTATCGCAGTTACAACCGCAGCAAGCGGAGCGGACTGCAAACTTCAAAATAACCATTTTAGATTATGACACTTTATCCTAAACTGATTTTAGATGCACTGGCAACAGTGCGATACCCCGGTACCGGAAAGAACCTCGTAGAGGCGGAGATGGTTGCCGATAATTTACGTATTGATGGAATGAAAGTTAGTTTCTCACTGATATTCGAGAAGCCGACCGACCCTTTCATGAAATCTGTGGTAAAGGCGGCAGAAGCGGCTATTCACACATATGTATCTAAGGAGATTGAAGTTTCCATCGCTACGGAGAGTAAGCAGGCAGCACGTCCCGAACCGGGCAAGTTGCTGCCGCAAGTGAAGAATATTATTGGAATTTCTTCCGGTAAAGGAGGTGTGGGTAAATCGACGGTATCTGCCAATCTTGCGGTGTCTTTGGCAAAGCTGGGTTACAAGGTTGGTCTGCTCGATGCTGATATTTTCGGTCCGTCTATGCCGAAGATGTTCCAGGTGGAAGATGCACGCCCCTATGCAGAGAATATAGGTGGTCGTGATTTGATTATACCTGTTGAGAAATATGGAATTAAACTGCTCTCTATCGGCTTTTTTGTAGACCCTGACCAGGCTACCCTGTGGCGTGGCGGCATGGCAAGTAATGCCTTGAAGCAACTGATAGCGGATGCGAATTGGGGCGACCTTGATTATTTCCTTATCGACCTGCCTCCCGGTACAAGCGATATTCACTTGACAGTGGTTCAGACGCTAGCCTTGACGGGGGCTATCGTAGTCAGTACTCCGCAAGCCGTTGCATTGGCCGATGCTCGTAAAGGTATCAATATGTTTGTCAATGAAAAGGTAAATGTTCCTATTCTCGGTCTGGTAGAGAATATGGCTTGGTTTACGCCTGCCGAACTACCGGAAAATAAATATTATATTTTCGGTAAGGAAGGCGCTAAGAAGCTGGCAGAGGAAATGAATGTACCTTTATTGGGGCAAATTCCTATTGTACAAAGCATCTGCGAAAGTGGCGACAAAGGTACACCGGTAGCGCTTGATGAGAATACTGTGACAGGACGTGCTTTCCTGCAATTAGCGGCAAGTGTGGTTCGCCAGGTAGATAAGCGGAATGTGGAAATGGCACCGACGGAAGTGGTGAAGATGCAGAAATAAGAAGTATCCCTTATATTTATAAAAGAAACAGTAGACTGAGTATGGATAGCTCAATCTACTGTTTTTTATTGGGACATGTTTCTATAATAATTCCGTTATGGCATCCATAATTTCTTTGTTTGTTCTTTCATTGCCATATCCCCTGATAACTTTTCTGATAATGTGGTGTTCATCCAGTATGAAGAAGAAGGGGGCTGCATTCCCTGTTTGATAGTCTTTGATTACCTGGTCGTTTGCATTCAGAATGGTGTAATTGAGCTTTTTATTATTTGCATACACTTGAATGGAATGTTCCTTCCGGCTCCAGCCTTCTATTGCTATAAGGTCGAAATCTTCATTACTGAATTTGCCTTTCAATTCTTTCAGGAAGGGAACGGCAGCCTGACAGGCACCACAGCCTATTCCGGTAAAGTTGATTAGCAACACTTTGCTTTTTTGGTTGGCAAGTGATACCGGATTGCCATTGGAGTCGTTTAAAGTCCATTCTGGGGCCTGCTTGCCTGTAAGTTCGGGTGCTGAGGCAGCTTTTTTATTACCGTATCCGTATGGCTCAACAGTATACCCCTTTGGGTAATAATCAGATACATTGAAATCATTAATGGACAACTTGTTGAATTCTACGGATGTAATAGTCGTAACTGATATATCATGCGACATTTCTCTCCGTGCTTTATAAGGTAGATTGTCCGACTTACGTATCCATAGCTCATAGATTGAGGTCGGTTCTACATAAAATGGCGGTTCCGGCATGTGATAGGCTTTACCGAAGAATTCCACTTGGGTATCTTCTTCAATAACCAATCTGAAAAAATAATCATTACCTTTATCTTGCAAGTCAACGGTTATGTTGTCCTTTGTTTGCAGGGCATATTTTATAATGTTTTTTGTATAGTTATAAAAAGGACCAATCAATGGTCTGAAAGGGAGTGACCGGGCGGTGAAGTTGTCTTCTACGATTGTTTTGTGCTCATCATACACCAGTACTCTTTTGTGCCCGTCATAGCAAAAGGTCATTTTGTCCATGTCTTTCGTTTCAAAAGAAGCATAACTCGCTCCAACGGTACTATCATTCGGATTATTGTATTCATTAGTATAATCAGAATTAGTGAATATTGGAACTGTATCACCGGGTTGCCAGGATTCATTAAAACTCGTGTAGCTTGCCGACTCTACCTTTTCGAGGTTATTGAGTACTTTCTGCAAGTATTCCTTTTGGTCTTCCTGTGCATTGACTGTGTTGATTATAAATAAGAAGGATAATAGAATAAGTAGCTTTTTCATGGTGCAAGAATTTTATGATTATCTGCATCCTCCCCTTGATGCCGGAATAAATGATCAGGGGGAGGACTTGCGGATAATCTATTGTGTAAGAGAGAATTTAAACTGAATAGAGGTTACTTTATTGTAATCTGAAAACGATAGGGAATGTGTATTTCACGTCTACTACTTTTCCTCTTTGCGTACCCGGTTTCCATTTAGGCATGTTCGTAGTAACACGGATTGCTTCTGCATCCAAAGATGGATTTACGCCCTCGATGATTTTAGGACGTGTGACATTACCATTTTTATCGACTATCATTTGTATGACTACCCGTCCTTGCACCTTTTCCTTTTGTGCCTCTACCGGATATTTGATATTTTTGGATAAATATTGCATTAATCCATTCGTGCCACCGGGGAATGAAGGCATTTCTTCCACTACTTCAAATACTACGTCTTCATTGACAGGCGATTCTTCCTTAGGGGCATAAGCCACGACTACCATTTCATCGACTTTTTCTATAGGCTTGTAGTCTTCTTTTGGGACTGCGTCATCTTTTAAGCGGAACATTACAGGAACTGTATACTTCACCCGGACAGGTTTTCCTCCCTGTGTACCGGGTTTCCATTTAGGCATTGCACTGATAACGCGCACTGCTTCACCGTCCAATTCAGGGTCTACTCCACGGATAATTCCTATGTTGGAAAGACTTCCGTCTGCGTTTACAACAAAATGTACAGTAACGCGTCCTTGTGTGCCATTCTTCTGTGCATTCACCGGATATCTGATGTTTTTCGATAAGAATTCCATCATTCCTGGCATTCCGCCATTAGGGTATTCCGGCATTGTTTCCACTACCTCAAACACTGGATTGTCCGGGTCATCGGCAGGTGGATTTTGCCATTCCCTATCCATGACAATCTTCATGTTGGAGTTGTTTTCTTTGTTGACAGTGGCGGGTACCCCCATCATTTTTCCATCTTTTTTCCAAATAACTATCATTTTAGCATTCTCGAATGCTTTGAAAGAAAAATTACCGTTCTTTCCCGTGACATACGATTGACCTTGTGGTAATTTGTAGTCGCCATCAACGAAAAACTCAGCGCCTTCCACCGCTTTTCCGTCTTTATCCACTACTACCCCTTTGTAAGTCACAAGCTTGTCTTTATCCTGTTGCGGTGCCGGTGTTTCCAGCGGTGCCGTTTCAGTAGCAACTTCCATATCCGGCGCCGTTGGATCTGACGTCAGATTATCTTCCACAGCCTCTATGACATCTCTGGCAACTTCCTTCGTGGTGCGTGCCACGGCTTCGATGTTGCTGATAATCATAAGTAAGGCTGCCAAGGGGAGGAACATAAGATACTTAGTTCTCCCTATTTCTCGGGTTCTCTTTTTGTTCATCATTTTGATGCGTTTTTTTAGAGGTAATACATTAAAACTGTTATAGATAGTTGCTGCAGCCTTATGGTGTGATAATCCTAACAGG
>OGMW01001550.1_pt1 | contig 19402 bp, 15 predicted proteins | sample 1573281 | NCBI WGS metagenome assembly OGMW01 (sample SAMEA2581907, study PRJEB24529) | metagenome | biome: Human gut stool | place: China | collected 2011 | reverse complement strand
TTCGAGAAACAAATCGCCTGAAAATGGCAATCGCTGCTTCTATCATGCTATGGTGCGCAACACCGCAGCAAGCAGCAGCCAATACTTACGAAGAACACGGAATTGAAACTGTACAGCAAGCCAACACCAAAGTAAAAGGTACAGTAGTGGACGAAACCGGAGAACCCATGATCGGCGTATCCGTTAAAGTCCTGGCAAACAATACAGGTACAATCACGGACATGAATGGACAATTCTCCATTAACGCCCCCAAAGGAAGCACAATTGAAATTTCATTTATCGGTTACAAAACCGTCACAGTGAAGGTAGACGGCTCTCCTATCAACATTACGATGAAAGAAGATTCACAACAGTTGGATGAAGTGGTCGTAGTGGGTTATGGCTCACAGAAAAAGGTCAATGTGACCGGTTCTGTCAGCATGGTGGGCTCTAAAGTGATTGAGTCTCGTCCGGTACAAAACGTATCTCAAGCACTTCAAGGTGTAATCCCGGGATTAAACATGTCAGTGGGAAGCAGTGGTGGTACTCTGGACAGTAGCCTTAATATCAATATTCGCGGTGGTGGTACCATAGGCGAAGGTTCAAGTGGCAGTCCGTTAGTGCTGATTGACGGTATCGAAGGCGATATGAACACAGTAAATCCAAATGATATTGAAAATATTTCGGTATTGAAAGATGCTGCTTCCTCTTCTATTTATGGTGCACGTGCTTCGTTTGGTGTTATCATGATCACAACCAAAAGCGGTAAAGCCGGTAAAACCAGAGTCAACTACTCGGGTAATGTACGTTTCTCGGACGCGATCCAAGTACCCGAAATGGTAGACTCTTATACATTCGCACAATACTTTAACAGAGCAAGTACAAACGGTGGAGGTAATCCGGTGTTTAACGACGATGCCATGACCAGAATTAAAAACTACATCGATGGAAAATACACTGACCCGACACAACCCGAATACTACGGAACCGTAGCCGGAACCGATGGGAAGTGGCAAAATTACGGCGGTGCTTTTGCTAACACTGACTGGTTCTCCGAGTTTTACCGCGATTGGGTACCTTCTACAGAACATAACCTCAGCATCAGTGGAGGTACTGAGAAACTGACTTACATGATCAGTGGAAGTTTCCTTGACCAGACCGGCTTGCTGAAACATGGTGAAGACAAATTCAACCGTTACACCCTGAATGCAAAAATCTCGGCAAAGTTGACAGACTGGGTCACTTTGAATTATACCAGCAAATGGACACGTGAGGACTATCACCGCCCGACATACCTGACCGGTTTATTCTTCCACAATATTGCACGCCGCTGGCCGACTTGCCCGGTAATTGACCCGAATGGACATTACCAGCGTGACATGGAAATCGTTCAGCTGGAAGACGGAGGTAAACAGACAAGCCAGAAGAACTGGTATACCCAACAGTTACAGGCTGTTTTCGAACCGATTAAAGACTGGCGCATCGTGGCAGAAGGAAGTATGCGCACATATATCCGCAAACAACATTGGGCTGTACTGCCTATTTATGCTTACGATGTAAACAACGAACCATATCTTCTTTCTTGGAACGGTGGTGCCGCAGGTTATTCGGAAGTGCAGGATTCACGTGAAGACGAAGACTACTTCTCTACCAACATCTATTCGGACTTCACCAAAACACTGGGCGATCATTACTTTAAAGTTATGGGTGGTTTCAACGCCGAACTTTATCGTCCAAGCGGCCTGACCGGTTTCGGTACAGATCTGATCAGTCCGGAAGTTCCCTCACTGGGATTGACCCAAGACAACAAAAAGGCCAGCGCATGGCAACGTGAAAGAGCTATCGCCGGTTTCTTCGGACGTGTCAACTATAGCTACAAAGAACGTTATATGCTGGAAGCTAACTTACGTTACGACGGTTCTTCCCGCTTTATCGGTGACAAACGCTGGGGACTCTTCCCTTCATTCTCTGCCGGATGGAACATTGCACGCGAAACATTTTTCGAACCGTTGACCAAAGTGGTCGGCACATTGAAACTGAGAGGTTCTTGGGGACAGCTCGGTAACAATAATACGGATAATACAGACGCATGGTATCCGTTCTATCAGAATATGCCAACCGGAACAGCCTCTTCAGGATGGTTGCTGGGTGGTAAAAAACAGAACACAGCAGGTCTTCCGGGCATCGTTAGCAGCTTGATGACATGGGAAACCATCGAATCATGGAACGTAGGTCTCGACTGGGGATTGTTCAATAACCGCTTGACCGGTTCGTTTGACTATTACAACCGTTACACTTACGACATGATCGGCCCGGCTCCTACACTGCCTTCTGTTTTGGGTGCCAGCGCTCCTGCCATCAACAACTGTGACATGAAGTCTTACGGATGGGAACTCGAACTCTCATGGAGAGACCGTGTTCAACAATTCAACTACGGTGTTCGTTTTGTACTGTCGGACAACATGCGTAAAATCCTGAAGTATCCGAATCCGACAATGTCTCTGGATAAACACTATGGCGGTAAGATTCTTGGAGATATCTGGGGATACGAAACAGTAGGAATCGCACAGAGCCAGGAAGAAATGGATAAGCATTTGGCAAATGGCGGTACACCGAACTGGGGAACAGCCTGGGGTGCAGGTGACATCATGTATGGCAATATCGACGGTAAAGATGGTGTTAACAACGGCTCAAACACACTGAACGACCACGGTGACCTGAAGGTAATCGGCAATAATACTCCGCGCTACAACTTTGGTTTAACACTGGACGGATCCTGGAAAGGCCTCGACTTCTCTATCTTCCTGCAAGGGGTAATGAAAAGAGACTACTGGCTGGACGGCCCGTACTTCTGGGGAGCCAATGGCGGACAATGGCAATCTGCCGCCTTCACAGAGCACATGGATTACTGGCGCCCGGAAGGTGACCCTCTGGGAGCCAACACGGGAGCTTACTATCCGAAACCTTACTTCAACACCGACAAAAACCAGCGCACACAAAGCGGTTATCTGCAAAATGCTGCTTATTGCCGTCTGAAGAACATGCAAATCGGATATACTTTGCCGAAAACATGGACCAAGAAAGCCGCTATGGAGTCGGTACGTATCTATGTATCAGGAGACAATCTGCTGACGTTGTCTGATATCAGTGGTGTATTCGACCCGGAATTGCTGGGTAGCGACTGGGGTGATGGAAAACTGTATCCGTTGCAGAGAACTATTTCAATCGGTTTAAATGTTAACTTCTAATTCATCGAACGAACTATGGGACTAAAATTAAAACATATATACTTCTGCTCTTTAATAGGAATGGGCGGATTGGCAATGACTTCGTGTGAAGACTTCCTGGATCGGGCACCACTCAGCCAAGTGACTCCGGAAGCCTACTTCACTACGGTGGACCAGGTAGGAAGCTATATCATTAATTACTATAATGACTATCTTGAAAACTCCAATGGTACCAAAATGTATCATCAGACAGCATGGAACTCGGGTGTACAACGCAATGATGCCAACACGGACAACCTGTTGGCTGATGAAAGTAATCTGAATTACTTTGCAGGCAACTGGCAAGTAAGTGAAGGTAAAACAATACAAACCCCGCTAAATCGTATTCGTACCTGGAACTATTTGCTTGAGCAAGTGTTACCTAAAGAAGAAGCCGGTACCATCCAAGGCTCTGCCGAAGAGTTGAGCCATTATATTGGCGAAGCTTATTTTTTCAGGGCACTGGCCTACTACAATGCTTTAGTGAAATTCGGAGATTATCCAATTATTGAAAAAGTATTGCCGGACCAGAACGAAGTATTGATTGAAAACAGCAAACGTGCACCCCGTAACGAGGTGGCCCGTTTTATTCTCAAAGATCTGGATACTGCTATCAGCCGCTTGAAAGATCAGGGTTTTAAAGACAATCAACGCATCAACAAACAGGTGGCTCAGTTATTTAAATCGAGAGTCGCTCTGTTTGAAGCCACTTTTGAAAAATATCACCAAGGGACAGGACGCGTACCGGGAGATACGGATTGGCCGGGTGCTAAGATGAGTTACAACAGTGGTAAAACCTTTAATATCGCAGGTGAAATAGACTTCTTCCTGACCGAAGCCATGAACGCTGCCGCAGCAGTAGCCGATCGGGGCACACTGACGGAAAATTCTCATGTGATGGGTCCTGAATACGGATAGATATATGACTGGAATCCATATTTCGAAATGTTCAGTACCCCCGATGCTTCCGGTTACAGCGAAGTGTTGTTGTGGAAACAATATATCAAATCATTGAGTGTTTCCCATTGCGTTCCGGCACGTTTGAAGAACGGTGACCGCACCGGACTCACTCGCGCACTTATCAATAGTTTCGTAATGAAGAACGGTTTACCTATCTATGCTTCCGGCTCAGGCTATCATGGAGACGTTACCATCTCAGAAGAAAAACAAGACCGCGACGAACGTCTGCAATTGTTTGTATGGGGTGAAAAAGATGCGTTACTTACTGATACCAAGAATACGGCAGTGGCTGATACGGGTGTAGTGATCCACTTCGAAAAACCAGGTATCATTTCGGAACAGGAACAGACTCGTGATGTAACAGGATATCGCCCACGCAAAGCCTATACATACGATGACGATCAGAGTAAGAGTGACGAATTGTTGGGAAGCAATGCTTGCATTATTTTCCGCGCGGCAGAAGCTAACCTGAATTACATGGAAGCCTGCTATGAAAAGACCGGTTCGCTGGATGCCAAAGCCCAAGGATACTGGAAAGCACTTCGCCGCCGTGCCGGTGTAGATGAAGATTACACCAAAACAATCGCCGCTACAGATCTGACACAGGAAAACGACCTGGCAGTCTACTCCGGTGACAAAATGATTGATGCAACTCTCTACAATATCCGTCGCGAACGCCGTTGTGAATTTATCGGTGAAGGTATGCGCTGGGATGATTTGAAAAGATGGCGTTCATGGGATCAGCTGCTTACAAAGCCTTACATCATTGAAGGTGTAAACTTCTGGGATGCCGCTTACAAGAACTATACAAAAACAGTAGACGGTAAAGAAGTTTCGGCAGTAGTTGCCGATGGTACAACAGAAGCTAATGTCTCGCAGAAAGAAGACAGCAAGTATTTACGCCCACTTCGCAGAACGAAAACAAACAACCAGTTGTATGACGGTCTGACTTGGCGCAAAGCATACTATCTGGATCCGATCGGTTTACAAGACATGCAACTGACAGCTACCAATCCGGAAGACATCAATACTACGGTAATGTATCAGAACCCGTATTGGCCGATGGCTGCCGGCAAAGCACTGGAGTAAAAGTTTTCCAATAGGAACGAAGTATAATAATATAGAATTTTACTAAGTATTGATTTTTAGTATAATAATAAGATGTTGCGGTAAGAGATTTATAGCAACTACATAAGGTTTAAAAAAGGAAAAAAGGGAAGGGAGGTCCGTGAGGATGTCCCTTTTCTATTAAATCATAATCGCATTGTACATACATTTAAAAAAGAAAGCCGCTCGAATTTCTCCGAACGGCTGTCTTTTATATATACCATCTTCAAACGGCTTATTCCCACTCAATTATTCTACATAATTGGTTTATAATATTTTATAAAATAAAAACAATTATAGGGTACACTTATAGGGTACACTTTTCAAAAAATGGTTAGCATTACAAATCAATAGGATACCTCTGCAATGTAACTTAAAAATCAGGTAATTTTTAAGTTGATAGGTACTAAAATACAAAAAAAGAGTAATCCCAACGGACTACTCCTTAAAAAATGATGAATAAAATGAGGTATCGCTATACCCTCTTTAATACTTAAAGAATCAGTCAATCTTACCAATTGTCATATATCAATAAATATCTCGTTCTTTTTTATATCACGCATATATCTTTCCGAATAGCACATTGGTGAAGGATTGAGATAGCATTTATATAAGCAAGACAAACCATTTTCTTTTAACCAATCTTCAAAGAAAGTGTCAATCAAAGAAATTATGGAAGTACATGAAGATGCTTCACAAATAGACACCTTCTGTTGGTATTTAACCGACATTTCAGCCACAAAGCTTTTTAAAGTAGTAAAATTATGCTGCTCTTTAGTCTTATTCAAATTAACAATAGCAAAGGATAGTAGGTAACCACCATCCATGCAACGACCGAATATTGGGATATAACGGAAATCTTTTTCTATAATATCTGCTTGTAGTTCTTGTATTACCCCCTTGCAATCAATATTATTAACTCCTATTAGTACAAATCCGTGTTGTAAATATTGCCATAAGTTTTTAACCACTTCATCAAATGGAATTAGAGGATTATTATTAGTAGTAGAGATATGGAATATTTTTTGTATAAAGTTCATAATTAATGCATTAATAATTAATACACATACTCCAATGTAAGTGTTCCATAAACATAGTTATGCTTTTCTCCCACTCTTGGAGCAATATACCTAAGTTTTGTAATTAAATCTCCATTCTTTTCATACTCATAATGTTCACGAAACTCAGGTTGAAGATGTTTATATCTATTCAAACTATCTTCGTCACCTTTCAATATAAGATTGGTGTTCTTTCCGCACCATTCTGTACCAAATACAACATCCATTGTATAATCCCTGCCATAACAATAAAATATGAGAAAATTAAGGTTCAAATTTGTATTGTTTATTACTTCTGATTCAGGATAATAGACAAAATTTGCTTTTCCAGGAAATTCATTATCATCATTACGAATTACTTTGTCTGAAATAATATTACTATTTTCCCAATTGATTGTTGTAACTGTTTTACTACTCCAATCTTTATCCATATTCTCACTTGTCGTTTGTATCAGCTTTACAAGTTCCCTATTCTCGTTGTAAAACAATTGAAATGCTTGTACTAATTTATTTTGAGATGGTGCATACCAATTAATATAAGAAATTAAATTATCTTCATTAAAATTGTATTTACAAATTGCACTGAAATTCTGTTTTCCATTTACATATCGAATGAAATTCAGTGTTTTTTCTCCTTTGGAATTATAAGAGATAGAATATATTTCTTTGTGTTTCTTACCACTAAGCACATAACTTTTTGTAACTACTTTTAAATTCCCATTTGGATAATATTCTAAATCCATTTTAAATGAACTATAGCCTCCATATACTTTCCATACAGCGGTTTTTACCATATATTGCCCGTGGGCATTAGTTGTTTGAGCTTTTATACTTAAATAAAAAAGACTTAGTATCACTAATGTAATATACTTCATAATCATTGTTTGGTTAATACACATATTCAATCAAGTAATATCCTTTTGAGTAAGAACTATTCTTTTTATTGATTTTCTTCAATAGATTACCTTCATAAATGTAATCGAAAGAATTGTCACCACTTTCTTTTAAAACCAAGTTTTTAGGCTTCTTACCACACCACTCGGTCGCAAACAATATATGCGCATTATATGGGTGGGCAGTATGTTTTGTTAGTGATACCAAATTAATATTGGTATTATCTTTTTTATCAGTATAATGGGTTTTAAAATCTTGTGTATAACCATCATCATTAGTATAGCGAAAACCTACCACATTGCCATTTTCCCAAGTATATTCCTCGTAGTTATGAATTTTATACCGATTACCACCTTTTTCCTCAAATGCAGAATCAATGCTTTTTAAATCTCCATTATCGTAATATATTAATGTAAAAAGAGTTCCTGCTTCTACACCTTTTGTAGAATAATCATATAGTTTGTCTATATATCCTTGTTCATTAAAAGTAAATTCACATTTGGTATAGGGGTCTTGTTTGCCATTCACATAAGAAATGAATTGATACCGATTATTGGAAAGGGTAAAAATTTCAACTGTCTTGTTCTTGAAATTCTGATAATACTCTTTCCGTACTTCAATCAGGTTTCCATCATCGTTATACTTGAAATGATACCACTTATCCCCTTTGTTGCCAACCTCTTTTTGAGTAAAAGCATTAACCCAATGTATGCTTTTCACCATATACTCACCTTTGTTATTCGTTCTTTGAGCGAATACACATACACTGACACTTGTTAAAATGATTGTTACTAAAATATTTTTCATACTTCTGTATTTTTAAGTGCTCGTTAATGACTATCGTTTATTATTTCATTTGAAATCTGTTTCAAATTGACAAACAGTGAATTATCACCAACCTTCCCATATCCTTTTAAATGTTCGGGAGAAGAAAAAGAAAGTTCAAAGATAATTTTCTCATTTTGGTTTTCACCAACCAACTGTAATGATTTATCAGATATTAATTGCCCCGTCAAATCTAACACCGTACCATACTTTACATTTTGGTATTCACCATTTATCACACCATTTGGTAAAACGCCAAAATCCACCTTTATAGGAAAACCTTTCATATCACCCTCATAGCGGTAAAAATATCCTTCTATTAATCCTGCATTTTCGCTTCTTCGCTCTATTTGGGGATTTTCTTCATCAACAAGCCTTTTAGCTCCACCCAAATCCACCAATTTATCACCGTCATATTTGAAAATATGGCTGTCTTTTATGGCAGTTCTTTTTCCGTCATTCATTCTCTTCATATATTCAATGCGATAGGCATGTATTTCTCCATTGTTTATATTTGTAACAAAGAACATAGTATATAATTTTGTTGCAACAGCAAGTTTGTAAGATTTACCATTATTCAGAAAACAAAATATATAGGACTTGTCTTCATAATCATTGTCGGATATTTCTTTCGCACTCGGAGTAACGTACGCATTAACTACCGCATCATCTATACCGTCACCATCCAAATCCCCAATAAAGATATTATACCCTTCACTGCACTTTTCCAACGGAATAAGCTCTCTATCACCTTTGTAGTGTTTCCAATGTCGCAGAAATACTTCTTTTATATCCGTTTCTGTCAGTTTTTTTTTCGTTTCTGTATTCTTAATGGGGATTTCCCGTTTAAACGTATCACGTTGTTCGTTATTGGTCTGTTGTATGCCCGTGACGTTTTCTTTATTTTCATTCTGACGATTACCAACCTTATATCCAACATACACAATAAATAGGATAGTAAGAACCGCAGCAACACCCCAATATACTCTTTTGCCACTTTTTAAGATTGAAACATTGAATGTTTGCTCGCATTTCTCTGTTTCATTCTTGGATGAAGTATTTGCCGCCTGTGTATTCTCGTTAGTCGGTGTGCCGCACATGGGACACGCTTCCGACATGGCAGACATTTGGCAACCACACTTTTTACATGTAATGTATTCCACTTCCTATTTAATTTTAATTGAGACCTTGTTAGTAATTAACAGAATGATACTTTGTACTGCAAGAGACAATACTATTACCAATAGAAACCAATTGTTTTCAAAAGTTTTGGAAGAAAACAACGATAATACAAACTCTATAGCTCCCAATATGGAAAACAGTACATGCAACGATATTTTAAAACCATCTTTTAGTGTTATCACATTCAAACAAAATAATAACGCAGTAGTAGCGACTATAACCAAACTACTGACAAACAAGTTGAACACTTCATAAAATGGAAGTATCAAGCCAAACAGTAGATTGGCAACTAAAAAAATTATTCCTATTACTATTATAATCTGTTTCATAGCCGATAAAATTACATGGTTGGTAACTTGGGAGGTAACTCATTGAAAAAAGACGAAAATTCAGGAAGTTGGGAAATAAAGCCCCAATTAGCCATCCCCTTTTTCCAAATTAACGTATTTCCCTGAATTGTCCCGTTCTCAATATTCACTTTAATGGTATTGAAGTCAAAAGCCCCTTGTTGCTGCCCATTGACTGCAATATAATACTCTTGGACGGGCAATGGGGGAGGCACTGTTAATGACGGAGGATTAACATTTAATGTGTTCATCGCCATACTACCGACTTGATTACCTATATTTAGCCCCATTCCAATTCCAACGCCTGAGCTGACAAGCCCACCTCCTTCATTGGAAGCCGCGTTCTCCAAAACATTGAAACTACGCTCCATTTGGTACACATCCTTTCCCGTTATTTTTAAACGTGCTGCCAAGTCTTTAGCTTCTTTCAAACGGATAAAACTTGGGTCGTTCTCTTGAACATTAATTCCTATTACATTGAAATTTTCAAGTTTAAGTCCGTACTTCTCAAATTCAACGCCAATGCGTTGTTGGCAAAATTCGGATATGTCACTTATGTGTGAATTTATATTAATCACCGATATTCCATCTTGGGACAATTTTTCTGAAACAATATTTGTCAGTTTAGACATTATAATCCCCCTAAAATAATTGGTAAGTTTCTCTACAGTGAACGAAGTCATATTGCTTACCAAACTTTCCAAGAATTGTCGTGGGCTGATAATTTTAAACCCATACTGTCCAAATGCCCTTATTGGTACGATAATCCCATATTTCGGGTCTTCAATCTGTATTGGGCTTGCTGTACCCCATTTACAATCAAGAATGGCTATTTGATTGATAAACCAAACCTCCGCTTTAAAAGGTGTCTGCCCATTGAAGGGAAGATTTATCAGTTTACCCAATAACGGAATGTTCTCCGTTTTTAAAGTGTATGTACCACAAATAAATTCATCCAAAATCACACCGCCTTTTACAAAAAAAGCTGTCTGAGTTGGATATACAACCAATTGCGAACCTAATCGCAAATTTTCAGGCGAAAACTTGTACACAAGTTCCTTGTCGTTTACCTCACACTTAATTACATCTACAAGGTTCATCGTATTTCATATTTTTTATTATGAATATAAAGAAACAAAGGAAAACAAACAGTTATTGAAGAAAAAACAACTCCTACCCAATAATCATCCGCAAGGAAACTAAGAAAGAAAAAAGAAAAGAAAGAAAAAATGAGCGACAATATTACAGATGATAAATGAGGAGCATCCCCTTTCACCACCTTATCACCATCTAATTCAATTTGTAACACATGTTTAGTTTGATTATCATAAAACAAACGTAGCTTATTCTCTCCATCATATTCTATTTTATCATATCGGCAAGGTATAATTTCCTCACCTGCATAATTTGATATTCCCCAATATTGTTTTTTTACAAGTAACCAATTATCAGTCAAACGTATTTCCTCATAAAGAATTGGTAATATTTGAATCGGATAATTACTTGAAATATCGTACAATCCTCTGTATTTATCTTCTGTTACTTCAACGTATTTGCCTATTAGCCATATATTTTTATAAATACAAGGAAACATAACTTCTCCTTCTCGAATGTTGCATAATCCGCTTTTATCGTTTTCACTAAATATAAGGTAACTACCACCTTCATAATAAGAAAACCGTTCATATTTACATGGCAACAGTTCTATTTCACTATTGCCATTATATAAGCCATATTTGCGAACCCTCCTCAATTCATTACGAACCGTAGCAAGTACATTTTTTGCTGTTTCCAAGTAAAAGCATTTACCATCTTCCAAACGATAACTTTTAACGTCAATCCAATCATATTCAATAGGAACTAATATCTTCTTTGACTTGATACTGTACGCCCCCAACAATAGTTTTTCTCCATTATTTCGCAAAGACATTTTTTTGCCTATAATCACAAAGGGAAGAACTATACGCACACTATCATATTCAAAAGGAACAATTTGCAATCCTTCTGAATCCAACACACCCCATTTCCCATTTTCTGTATTTTGAACAGCCCTAATGGTTTCTTGTTTTGAAGTGTGTATTGTGTCTTTTTTTTCTCCATCAACTTTAAAGGATGTTGAAGAAACAAAGTTTCCACAATACTCACACGCAGAACCAACAGTAACCATCCCACCACAAAAGGGACAAGCTATTTTTTCATGCGCCATAATATCCGTAAAAATCTGTTTCCCGTAGGCTCAAAAAGGAAGGATTATAAAAAAGAAGTGTGAGCCTGAATAGACTTATTCCCAACCTTTGATTGGCTCTCGACTGCCGTGTAACAAATTGAGTAATAAGAAAAACAGCTCACACCTTTGGCTGTATATGTTGTTTAAAAACATATATAACAAACCAAAGGAAGAACGTTCTTTATTATTCCATGTTACACAAAGATGAGGTGTCGAGATTCATCAAAGTGGAATAAAGCTAAAACGCTTCCTATAAATTATTATGTCTGTCATTACGATGCAATGACAATGCAAATATAAATATAAAAAGCGAACTTAGCAACGTTCTGTGAGCTGTTTATTTCGCAAAAGTAATGCTTTAAAATAATATTAAATCATTATGCCACATATCTTTGAATTAGTCTTTGAACTTGAACAATCTGAAATTTGCAACCTTTTGAAGAAACAAAACCTTGCTCATTTAATTGCTTTGTCATTTGTGAAATTGTTAGTCCTTCTTTAATCATTGACCGCAACAATGCAACAGCACGCATGTTGTTGGCGTTATTTTTTGCTTTAATTCTGTTGGTCTGATTACTACGGGCAACTGCTTCATCATGTTTGTTCATTAAATTTTCCGATTTACCAAGTTTTACACCTCTTTCCTTCTTGGCTTTCAATGACTGTCGGGTACGTTGGCTTATTAGATTGGCTTCATACTCTGCAATAGATGAAATAATATGCAATATCAGTCTATTTGCTTGGGGAAAGTCACAGAATATAATTTCAACGTCACTTTCCAATAGCTTTGAAGTGAAAGCCACATTCCGACTTAATCGGTCAAGTTTTGCCACAATTAAGATAGAGTTTGTTTTTCTGCACAGAGCCAATGCTTCTTGCAACTTGGGACGGTCTGACTTTCTGCCACTTTCCGTTTCTACGTATTCAGCCAAAATTACACCTTCTTTTATAAAAGAGTTGATTATGTCCCTTTGCGCTTCGATACCTAAGCCACTTCTTTCCTGCTTGGTGGTGGACTGTCTCAAATATGCTATATAGTTACCCATAATTCCATTTTTAGTTGATTACTTACATTTGCTAAACGACCATTCAATAAATGTAAGTTACTATCAGAAATAGCTGATTTCACACTTTTTTAATCTCCGCAATACAAGTTCCGCCCATAACCCATCGCATAAGAAACGACATCAGAAGACAAACCTTCAAACTCGTTTTTATTAGATTTTTCATTTTTGCGTGCATTGTGTGCCACCCAACTCGCAGCTATCATAGCATCAAGCTTTGCCGCTTTCACCTCACGAACTCTAACAGCATCTTTTTCCCAACGCCATGCAGCTTTTAGACATTCACCCCATGTACGTCCCTTGCGTTGAAAATCGTTGCTGTAAATTCTGTGTGCATCCTTCATCACTTGTCTTTCATCGTATCGGTTCATATTATTGTAGTGTTATTGATTTCTTATTGCATTGCAAATGTAGTGCTTTTAATATACATACACAAATAAAATCGTATATCTTTAGGATTACATTAACTTATTTTATGTATACCTATCAATATACACATTAAAAAGAAACGTATATTTGTATTTATAATAAAAATGAATACTTATGGCACTACGAATTAAAGAGATTATTAAAGAAAAAGGTATGACCGTTCAAACTTTAGCGGATAAAATGAGAATTAACAGAGTAGGACTATCCAATCATATAAATGGAAATCCATCAGTTGCAGTATTGGAAAAGATTGCTGCTGCATTGGAAGTACCGATACAAGAATTATTTGAACAAGAAAAGAATGAAAATATTAATGGATATATTGAGATTGGGAGTGAAATTTTTAAAGTCACTTCCTTTCAGGACATGGAAAATCTGCTTACTCGTTACAAACAGCCTGCAAAATGAAAAAAAATCATATAGCCAACTGTTTCATGTCTATGTATAATGGTGCGAAATATGATTTATATAATTGATATTCAATGGTATAATGCGTGTGATTGATTTTGTATGCTTATTACCATACTTGCTTAAAAGATGAATAAAAATGCAATAAATAACACAAAAATATGGGAAAGTTACCAATGAAGCAACTTATATATACTTTCAAGGATATAAATATTGATGCAATAATTGAGAAACATATAGAGTTGTTGAAAAATCAAAATCAACCTCAACGGATTATCACTAATTTCAATAAGGTGACTTGTGATAGCAGTTTTGTTGCCAAAATCGAAACTGTTGAAGGAGCAAACAAGTCATTGCCAAAAAAACAAATATTATATAAGAAATATGCGTTCTTTATTCATCGGCTTATTCAACGATGCAAATCCAACAAAGAGGGAAACTTTACCCGTTTCAATTCGCAAATATTACAAACTGTATTTGGGCATGTTTATATTGATATGTTAAAGACATTGGAGACATTGGGTATTATAAAAGTATCAAGTAGTTATATACCATCTATTCAGGCTCGTTTAATTGAACTTAATTCTAATTTGCCCACTGTATCGGAAATGAAATATTCATCTTATATTGAAGAATATTCCGACAAGATGCAACAAGAATTGAAAAAATATGAGCAGATACAAATTCAGAAGATAAAATCTGAAATGGGGGATAGCTTATATGATAATTTTACAAAATCGTTGAGAATGCTCAAATTAGCACATAGAGACGAAGCGGAAGATTATAAGAAGAGACATCATTTTATAAGCTTAAAATCGAAAGAATATTTTACTTATATCTTAAATGAATATGACAAAGGAAATTTTAATATACTATCTATTGATAGCAACTTACGTATATATTCTATCTTAACTCAATCGCCAAGAATATTTAAGAATTTTCTTAATATAAAATTTTCCATAGATATACATAACAGCCATCCCTTATTATTTAATAAACTAATAATTGAAAGATATAATATAAATGATAATATCTTACATATATTGTATAATAATCTTTCTAATATAGATAACTCTTACTGTTCTGTTAGTAAACAACTCTGTAAGTTGTTAGTAAACAATGGAATACAGAAAGAAAAAATTGCAAATATCCCTAATGATATTTGGGAGTACATTTATAAGACTTCAAAGGGGATATTTTGGGATGATTTTACGAGATTGGACGAGTTTAAACGACTATTACGTTCTGACATTAAAGTAACACTATTCCGTGAGGTCTTTTATTCCAAGACACTGACGACAAAAGGAAAAGACTTTGCCAAATCATTTAAAAAGAAATATCCAAGTGTTTATAAATTGGTGAAGGAAAGTAAAAGAGAAGACCGTACTTTCTTGGCTAATCAAATGATGCGAATTGAAAGTGACATATTCAGGAGTATATTAACCAAACTGTACGCCAAACGATTTAGAGTATTGACGATACATGATGCAGTAATAGTATTGGATGTAAAAGCCAACAACCAATGTACTCCTGAACTTATACAGTCGATTATTGAAAAAGAATACCTGCGGAGTGGCTTGTTTCCCAATGTTTCAACTGATTATTTTTCAACGGAAAATGTAGCAAAAGAACTACAGCAAGAGGAGCAAGACATGAAAGAAATAAATCAATTGATAGATAGTTTTGAAGTGATAGCCAAAGACGAATCCCACCCAAGGTGTCAAACTTGCAGAGACATACTAAAAGAATTGGATGATGGGACATCAGAAATTTACATCAACCATGCAACAGATGAATTTGTGTGGCACAACATTTCCACTTAGCAAGCAAAGTCTTTACAAACCTATTTCCACTTTGAAAGAAAGTCATTTTTGCGGAGAAAATTTTACGGAAAAAGGAACTACTCGTTGGCAATTTAGCCCCCCTTCCTCCAAAGAGGGGTATTTAAGAGAGGGGTTACGTAGCCCCCTCAAAGACTAAACATACTTATTCAAAATATTGCTGTGCTATATCTGCCGTTTCTTTTTTGTCAATACAAATGTATTTAAAAAAGTTTTCTTCTGTTTTATGCCCTGTGAATGTCATTACCAATTTAGCATTTTTGCATTTTAGGTACAAGTTAGTTGCGAATGAACGTCTTGCCGTATGACTTGAAATCAATTGATATTTCTTATATGATTTTTGTTTAGCAACTCCCCCTTTTCGACTAATCAAATATACATCTGAATCAATATGAGCTATTTCTCCGCACTTTTGTAATTGCTTATTCAAATGAGATTTATCAACGGGACGTGGAAATTTCCCTGCATACTTTTTATAAATGGCTTTCACCTCTTTAGATAAAGGTATAATAACTCTCTCTTGCGTTTTACTCGTATTGATAATAACAGTATTTTCTTCAAAATTCCATTCAGAAGAACTTAAACGTCCCCAATCACCCAAACGCAATCCCAACCTGCAAGCCATAATAAACAAGTCTCGTGTCTGCTCAATATTTGATTTTAAATCTATCTTATATTGTATTTTTAGTTCATCGGTAAAATCAATACTATATATTGATTGTAATTCATTATCATTTAGATATATATGCTCAACATTATTACCTTTGGTTTTCCAACTCTTAAATGCGGTATCTGTTATTAATCCGTCTTGCAGAGCTTTATTAAGCCATACCTTCATTATGCTATTCGTTGCACATACCGTATTCATAGTATATTCTTTTACCGTTAACAGATAATGGGCTAAATTATCTTCAAAATATTTATTGAAAATTGAAAAACTATCTTGATACCCTCTATCTTTAATGAAATCACTAAACCGTGAAAGTACTATCTTATGATTGGTTATCGTACCTTTAGACGCAAATGTTCCCGTCCGTTTAATAATAACCTTATCCATATTACTGATATAATTTTGGAAATAAGTGATAGGAGTAACTTTGGCTTTAGCTTCAATTTCTTCTTCTTTTTTATTATAACTATTAATATATCCAAGTAAAACACGTTTCAACAAAACGGTATCTATATCACTCGCTTTATACCATACCACAGAATTAATATAGTCTTCTACCTTATCTTTGAGATAATCCAAAAATCTATTGACTTTATTCGCTTGTCTGTTTTCAGCTTGTTTAAATTGACTGCTGTTTATCATTCTTTCCGTTTCATTATCCCATTGCTCTTTTTTGGACTTGTACCCCGTTGAGAATTTGAAGCGTTTTCCCAACACGCTAAACATTATATAAATTATTTGTTCTCCATCCCCCGATTTAAGGTAAAAGTGAATTTTGTATTTTTTCTCCATGCTCCTTCTTTTTTTAGATTGATACAAAGGAACACAAAAAACATCATATTTACAATGCCATAGGGTACACTTTTAGGGTACAAAATTGCATTTTAGGTTGAATAATGCAAGAAAAAGAAAATCAGCAAATTAAGCTAAAACAGGCTCAAAATGCTGATTTTAAATAGATTAATATAAAAATTTTATTGATAGTCAGACGCTATCTATTATTCCCATTCAATCGTTGCAGGTGGTTTTGAACTGATATCGTAGGTTACACGGTTTACACCTTTTACCTTATTTATAATATCATTTGACACTTTACCGAGGAATTCATAAGGCAAATGCGCCCAGTCGGCTGTCATGGCATCTGTTGAAGTCACAGCACGCAAAGCTACTGCACGCTCGTATGTACGTTCGTCTCCCATTACTCCTACAGACTGAACCGGAAGCAAGATAACACCTGCCTGCCATACCTGATCGTATAATCCCCAGTCGCGTAAACCTTGAATGAAAATATCGTCAGCATCCTGCAAGATACGCACCTTTTCGGGAGTAATATCACCTAAAATACGAACCGCAAGTCCCGGCCCCGGGAAAGGATGACGGGTAATCAAGTGCTCGGGCATACCTAACTCACGGCCTACACGACGAACTTCATCCTTGAACAGCAAACGAAGCGGCTCACAAAGTTTCAGGTTCATCTTTTCAGGAAGTCCACCCACATTGTGGTGACTCTTGATAACAGTACCGGTGATGGAAAGAGACTCGATACAATCCGGATAGATAGTACCCTGAGCCAACCATTTCACATCTTTCAGTTTATGTGCCTCTTCATCGAATACATCGATAAAGCCTTTACCTATAATTTTACGTTTGCGTTCGGGCTCGGTTACACCTTCCAGTTCTGAGAAGAACTTACGGCTGGCATCTACACCGATCACATTCAGTCCGAGGCATTCGTAATCATGCATTACATTCTTGAATTCGTCTTTGCGGAGCATACCGTGGTCAACGAAAATACAAGTCAGATTCTTACCGATGGCCTTATTGAGCAGCACAGCGGCTACTGAAGAATCAACTCCTCCGCTTAAACCTAATACTACTTTGTCATTGCCCAACTGAGCCTTCAATTCGGCAACTGTACTTTCGATGAACGATGCCGGACTCCAGTCCTGCTTGCATCCACATACATCGACAACGAAATTACGAAGCATCTGTGTACCGTCCTCACTGTGGAAAACTTCCGGATGGAACTGCACGCCCCATACTTGTTCACCTTCCACCTGATAAGCGGCAATAGCCACTTTGTCTGTAGACGCAATCGTTTTAAAATTCTCAGGAACAGCAGTAATGGTATCACCGTGGCTCATCCATACCTGCGTACCCTCTCTCACACCTTTGAACAACACATTGTCCTTGCAGAAAGAAGTCAGGTGAGCACGTCCATACTCACGGGTACCTGCCGGTTCTACTTTGCCACCATTGGTATACGCCATAAACTGTGCACCATAGCAGATGCCCAGAATGGGGTATTTACCTCTGATTTCGCTCAAATCAACCTTGAACGCACTCTCGTCATACACGGAGAAGGGGCTTCCCGACAGAATCACTCCCTTGACAGTTTCGTCGTCTTTGGGGAACTTGTTATAGGGGACAATCTCGCAATACGTATCCAACTCGCGCACCCGGCGACCGATAAGCTGCGTGGTCTGTGAACCGAAATCAAGTATTATAATTTTCTCTTGCATATATAGATATGTTATGAATTTGGCGCAAAATTACTGCTTTTCTTTCAATAAATCACGTATTTCAGTCAACAATATCTCTTCTTTTGTAGGTGCGGGCGGTGCAGCAGGAGCAGCAGGCGCCTCAGCTTTCTTCTGGGTCAGCTTTGTAATCAGTTTAATAAATAAGAATATAGAAAAAGCGATAATAAGAAAATCGAAAGTTGCTTGCAGAAAGTTACCATAATTCAAGGTAACAGCAGCCGCAGTTTCTTTCCCATCGGCTCCGTACTGCGCAGCTTTCATTACCCATTTCAAGTCCGTAAAGTTCACTCCCCCAATGAGTAACCCCAGGGGAGGCATAATGATATCGGCTACAACCGACGAAACGATTTTGCCAAAGGCACCACCAATAATCACACCGACAGCCATATCCACCACATTCCCTTTCATGGCGAAAGCTTTAAAGTCTTGTAAAAAAGTACTTTTTCCCATCTTTTTTTATATTTAATATGAATTTAATATGCGAATATAAAAACATTTTCTTACTTTTGCACCGCATTCTAATGAAACAAATGCGAATTTAGAAAAGTATTTGAACAAATATTATAAAACCCTTAAAAGTTTAAACAAAATGATTAAAGTAG